>ENA-OSEY01001619-OSEY01001619.1-marine-metagenome-genome-assembly--contig:-NODE-1619-length-15280-cov-2.871670_pt1 | contig 15280 bp, 13 predicted proteins | sample MGYA00248465_ERZ534230 | MGnify/ENA primary metagenome ERZ534230 (study PRJEB26409, sample SAMN06344110) | marine metagenome | isolation source: Sea water from surface | place: Atlantic Ocean:Southern...
CTTCTTATTGGATCTAATTCTATTGCTTTTTCAATGTAGCTTTCCGCTTCTGAGAACCTCTTTTCGTTACATAATGCTAAGCCAAAGTCGAAATTAGAACCGGCATGGCTCGGGTTTAAATCAAGAGCTTTTTCAGCATATTTTAGTCGTTGTTGATAATCCTTCTTTAAATTGAAAGACCTACTGTAAGCGCTTACAGCCTCTGGATTATTTGGATCAATATTGAAAGCAGCAAATGCTATCTCGTGGAACTTTTGTTCATTACTTTCTCTCTGGTCACTATACTCGTTTGTGAACATTCTATCGTAAAGACATCTGCTTTTCAGAACAAATGCGTCACAAAATTGACCATCAATTGATATAGCTTTTTCGCAAAGCTCCATAACTTCGTCGATATGAATATCGCGATTATGCTCATTGAATAATGCTAAACCTTTTAGGTAATTATCCCAAGCCGAAAATGAAGAAGGTGGCTTCGATTTAACTCTTTCATGTTCTCTTCCTTTTAATGCTGGCAGGATCAATGCTGCAACTTCTTGCGATACTTCATCCTGCACTTCAAAAATATCATCTAGTGAGCGATCCCATCTTTTTGACCAAACTTGTTGTTCGTCTTTTCCATCGACAAGACTTGCAGTAATTCTTACCTTGTTGCCACTCTTTCGGATACTTCCTTCTACAATATAGTTAGCATTAAGCTCCTTCGCTATTTCTGATGTTTTGGCATCACGGCCCTTAAAACTAAAACTTGAGTTTCGAGATACTACAGGAAATGATTTCCACGAAGATAAATTACTTATGATATCCTCGCTCACCCCATCAGCAAAATATTCTTGTTCTTCATCATTGCTCATATTTTTAAAAGGTATTACTGCAATTGTTGGGGGCTTGCCAGTATCCTGCAGTTCATCATTTTTTTCTAAATTCAGTTCTCTGCGCTGAATTCCATCAATATTAACATCAAACGCATGGACTAATGTATTTTTCACTTTTTGATTTCCTAAATCAGCAAAGTTAAAATCTACCTTTTGACTCACAAATTCATGAACTGATTTAGATAAAGAAACGCCACCCGGTTGGCAGAATGACTCCAGCCGGGCTGCAACATTGACACCATCACCATAGAGGTTGGTTCCCTCTACGATTACCTCACCCATATTTAAACCGATTCTAAACATCATCTGATATTCTTCAGTTACAGTGTTATTGCGTTGTTTTATCAGTTTTTGAAATTCGGTTGAACAAATTAGGGCAGACACTGCGCTTTGAAATTCTGCAAGCACTGAGTCTCCTGCTGTATTAAAAATACGGCCGCCGTACTCATCAAATAATCTTGCTAATATGTCTTTGCATGCATTCAAGCTTTGCATCGTGGCATTTTCATTTTGAGCCATTAGTTTTGAAAACCCGACTGCATCAGTTACAAATATAACGGCAATTTTCCTTTCAATTGAAGCATCGGTCATTGTTTTGGAACCTAACTCTAACTAGTTTCTTCTCTGTAGATTATAATTGATAAAAATTTTTGGAAGAAAAAAATTTTCGTGAAGTAGAGAATGCCCCTGTAATGCATAAACAAGTAGCTTTCTGTACTGAAAGATTCTAAGTATACCGCGGGCTATTCGTGTGAAAAAAAGATGAAAAAGATTGATAAAGTAATAATTACCTGCGCTATTACTGGTGCAATTCATACACCGTCAATGTCGCCGTATCTCCCCATCACTCCTGACGAGATAACAAAAGATGCAATTACTGCAGCGGAAGCGGGCGCTGCCATTTTACATCTTCACGCCCGCAATCCAGAAACAGGACAACCAGATCAGTCGCCCGAAGGTTTTGCACCTTTTTTGCCTCGCATAAAACAAGGTACAAATTCGGTTATCAATATTACGACAGGTGGCAGCCCATACATGACCGTTGCAGAACGAGTAGAGCCAGCAGCAAAGTTTAAACCAGAAGTTGCTTCACTAAATATGGGTTCTATGAATTTTGGACTTTACCCAATGTTGAACCGGTTTAAGGAATTTAAATTTGATTGGGAACATGAACATCTAGAAGGCTCTCGCGATCTAGTTTTTAGAAATTCATTCAAGGATATCGAATATGTTCTAAAAACCTGTTACGGCAATGGAACAAGATTTGAATTCGAGTGTTACGATATCTCACACTTATATAATTTAGCTCATTTTGTTGACCGTGGATTAATCAAAGCTCCATTTTTTGTTCAGTCAGTTTTTGGCTTACTTGGTGGAATAGGGCCACATCCTGAAGATGTGATGCACATGAAGCGAACCGCAGATCGACTATTTGGAAGTGATTACAGATGGTCTGTTCTAGGTGCCGGGGCAAATCAATTTCGTGTTGCAGCGCAGGCAGCGGCTCTGGGTGGCAATGTTCGAGTTGGCTTAGAGGACAGTATTTGGGCAGGTAAAGGTGAGTTGGCAACATCAAATGCCGTGCAGGTTTCAAAAGTCCGCCAGATTATTGAAAGCCTTGGACTAAGTGTGGCAACGCCTGATGAGGCGAGAGAGATCTTATCTCTCAAAGGTGGTGACCAGGTAAACTTTTAATGTGTAACATTAAGAATTCGAAATAGCTGGACGTAACTGAATGTTTTTGTAAGTTTTATCCAAATATTAAAAAGGTACTTTATACGTGAACAGTTCAAATCCATTAATATTTGACGGCCATAACGATGTACTTTCGAAGATTTTTAGTGAAGGTGGTGTCATTAAAGCCGCATCTTTCTATAACGGAAGAAAGGGCGCGCTCGACTTGAAAAAGGCGCAAGTGGGTGGTTTTGGGGGAGGCTTTTTTGCTGTATATGTCCCATCACACTTTGATCTAGAATATAGCTACCAGGAGATGGAAAAGGCTCAATATAGTCTTCCGCTTCCAGATTCTATTGAATGGAGTGACGCAGTTGGCGTTGTTGCATCTCAAGTAACAATACTACGCAAATTGGAGAGAATGGGTGGGCTAGTAATTTGCCGCAGCGTATCTGATATTCGAAATGCTTTTTCGAAAGGAAAAATTGCCGCTATTTTCCATATTGAGGGAGCTGAGGCAATTGATCCAGATCTTCATATGCTTGAGGTTTTGCACTCAGCAGGCCTGAGGTCTATTGGCCCAGTTTGGAGCCGTCCTACCATTTTTGGAGAAGGCGTGCCATTTAGCTTTCCCTCTAGCCCAGACATTGGTTCGGGTCTTACAGAGCAAGGCATTGCACTGGTCAAGCGCTGTAATGAGTTGAAAATAATGCTTGATTTATCTCATCTTAATGAGGCTGGGTTTTGGGATGTCGTACACTATTCTGAAGCACCTCTAGTGGCAACGCATTCAAATGTTCATTCAATTACACCGCATTCACGCAACTTAACTAATGATCAGTTGCGAGCAATTAAAGATAGTGATGGGATGGTTGGTTTAAACTTTGCGACGGCATTTCTTCGCGAGGATGGTAAAATGTTAGCAGATGTTCCAATGGCGCAAATTTTGAAGCATTTGGATTATTTGATTGAGGTTTTGGGAGAGGATAGAGTCGGATTTGGATCGGACTATGACGGTGCAGTTATGCCTGATCAATTACACGACGTGTCTGCTCTTCCAAATTTAAGGCATGCCATGACAGATCATGGATATGACGAAATTCTAATCAAAAAAATTTGTCATGAAAATTGGTTGCGTGTATTAGAGACAACGTGGGGATCTTAGTTGGTAATGATTTTCCAATAGGTATCTTTTTTAGTAATTAAACCGTCTCTAAATTCCCAAAGGTCACATCCCAAGCAATCTAGCTTTGAGTTGTCTTCAAATGTGCCTCTTACGATCCACTCGCTGATAGCTTTAGTATCGTCCACAATCCAATGTTTGATTTCCTCCCAGCGCATATCTGGTATTTTTTCATAACGGGCACTCAAAACTGAACCAATTTCTTCTTTGCCACGGCACACTCGTCCGTCCGGTGCAATGGGCCCAGAGGCCATTAGCCAGATACCGTCATCGGTAAATCGTGAGAGAATGTCAGGAACATCATGGCGATTAAACCCATCTTGTATATCATCAAGTAGTTTGATTGTAATTTTACCCATTTAATAACTCCTATTTATTTCAAATAATAATAAGTTAATCTTGAGATAATCTATAACTATCTCGGACTAAAAATCTAAAGGTTATTCATTCCATAAATCTGTTGAAAGATATTTTAGACCGCTGTCACAAATTATTATGACAATAGTTTTTCCGACCATATCTTTAGAAAGTAATTTCAGTGCAGCTGCTACATTAGCACCAGAAGAAAATCCACCAAATATACCTTCATGTTTTGCGAGATCTCTAGTGGTTTTTTGTGCTTCTTCTCCCGATATTTGAATAAATCCATCAACAGGCACACCATCAAGAAATTTTAGATTTGACATATTGTACCCACCGCCCTGAATTGGGTGGTTAGGATTTGTAACCGTTTTTCCAGCTACAGGAGCTGCTCCTTCGGGTTCTATTGCGAAACATTGTATTGCGCTGTTATGTTTTTTCAGTCCTTTGGCAATGCCTTTGAACGTTCCTCCTGAGCCTAAGAAGTCGGCAAAACCGTCTAGTTTCCCGTTGGTTGCTTCCCAAATTTCAGAAGCTGTATCGTTATAGTGGGCAAGCCAGTTCCCATCTCTATTAAACTGATCTGCCCTAAATGCTTGTCGTTCTTGAGTTATTTTTTTTGCGACCTGGTCGACTAAATCCAAATCTCCTCCTGATACCTGACCCGGACTAGACCCGGGCAGTTGATCAACTAGCACTACTTCTGCTCCTAAGGAGCGCATCATGCGAGTTCTTTCTTCTGAATTTCCTTTAGACATCACAGCAATGAAAGGATATCCTTTCACGCTACAAACGATCGCAAGCCCCGTTCCCATATTTCCAGAAGTGAGTTCGACTACTGTTTGCCCAGGAGCTAACATACCTGATTTTTCTGCCTCTTCGATAATACCTAGTGCCGCTCGATCTTTTTTTGAAAACCCAGGATTTAGATATTCTAGCTTCGCCAGAATAGTTCCCTTGACATTCTGAAATTTGGTTAAGCGGTCCAAGCGCACCAAGGGAGTTTTACCAATAGCTTCAGCACTTGAGCTTAGCACTTTACTCATCAGTAGCCTCTCAACTTTAAACTTTTAAGAAGAAGTCGCCCAGTCCCAATACATTTCGCGCACTTTTCTAGTTATTGGCCCCACCTGATATTGGTTGTCGTTGAAACCTATTACAGGTGTTACTTTGTTCATGTTTCCAGACATAAAGACTTCATCTGCTTTTTCAAAATCTTTAAAAGTTAAAACTGTTTCATGCACGCTTTGACCAATTCCTTTGAGATTAGAAATATGTCGTGCTCGTGTGATGCCCGCTAAAAAAGTACCATTAGCAACTGGAGTGAAAACTCCTCCGTCTTTTACCATGAAAATATTTGCTGTCGCTGTTTCGGCTACGTTGCCCATTGCATCGGCAACCAGTGCATTGTCAAAACCTTTAGACCGGGCTTCGACCAGCATTCGAGCGTTGTTAGGATATAAACAGCCAGCTTTCGCATTTACTACTGCATCTTCAAGGACTGGACGCCGAAATCGGGTCTCTGTTAAACGAACGGAGGTTGTTTCTGGAGCTAGTGGAATTTCTTCTAGACAAATAGCAAAGCCTACAGTGTCATTTTTGGGTACAATAGCACTAATGTCTCCATCAAGAGCCCAATACATAGGTCTGATGTAAACTGCCGCATCTGCTGGATAAAGTTTAAGACCCTCCCATACAATTTCAACCATCTCGTCTGGGCTAACAGTTGGCTCCATCATTAAAGCTTTAGCAGAATTGTTGACACGCTCGCAGTGTGCCAAAAGATCAGGAGCGACACCGTTGAAATACCTCGCCCCGTCAAAAACATTGGACCCAAGCCAAGCTCCATGATCTGCTGCATTAATAACAGCAGGATTACCCTTGTGCCAGGTTCCTTGGAAATAAGTATTTATATTTTGACCTGTTGCCATATTTGAATTTTCCCAATTGTCGTTGCGGCTTTGATGCTTCTATCTCAAAGGTAATATTCAAATATGACCCTTGAGGCAAACCCTATCAATAAAAATAGTCTATAAGCACCTATGGAATTAAAACCGACGCACCAAGTGTTGTCCCGGATTCGATAGCTTTATGAGCTTGGACTGCATCTTTTAATTCATATTCATAATTTACATTTGCGCTGATAACTCCATCTCCTATGGCTTGGAACAAATCTCTTGCTGTCCATTCAAGATCGGCACGTTTTGCCACGTAATGCATGATTGCAGGTCGGGTTATGAATAAAGAGCCGCGACGGCCTAGATCTTGAATAATGTCTACTGGGTCTGGTGGGCCTGAGACATGACCATAAGCGGCGCAAACTCCCATAGGGCGCAAAGAATCGAGAGAATCTTGCAGTGTATCTTTTCCAATAGCTTCGTAAACTACTGCGCACCCCTCGTCGCTGGTCACTTCCCGTACAACATCGACGAAGTTTTTTTCAGATCGTACTACTGGAAAGTGGCATCCTGCCGCCTTAGCAACTTCTGCTTTTTCAGCTGTCGAAACAGTACCTATAGTGGTGGCTCCTAGTGCTTTTGCCCATTGGCAAAGTATTAAACCCATACCACCTGCAGCTGCATGCACTAAAATAGTATCTCCGGGTTGTACAGCATAAGTTCTATGAAGAAGATAATGTGCTGTCATTCCTTTCATCAACAAAGAAGCAACCTGCTTGTCATCTAAATCACTTGGTAGATGTAGCAGCTTATCTTCGGGATAGTTACGGATTTCTGAATAGCTTCCTAACGGAGGTATTCCATATGCTACACGATCCCCAATTTTAAAATTGGTTACCCCATCTCCGGTTCCTTCGACTATTCCTACTCCTTCAAATCCAATAACAACAGGTTCCTCGGGTACAGGCCAAGGATGAGAAATTCCGGCCCTATGATAAGTATCTGCGTAGTTTACCCCTATAGCTGTATGTTTAATTCGTACTTCGCCAAAACTGGGATCTGGAACATCCCATTCCTCCCATTGCATACAGCTAGGTGGGCCCTTCTTATGGATTACTTGTGCCTTGGGCATTGGTTAATCTCCGTAGTTTTTTTAATAAACCAGATAGGTAAAGATCAGTTAATCAAAATCAAGCCAAGTTGGCTGAACTTTTAACTTGTCAAAGAAGGCGATTAAATCGCTTGGTGTTATCCCTAGTGTCCTGTCATTTACCAAAGGGTGCACATAGACTTGTTTGCAACTTTTTAATTTTGCATCAATAAAAAGTTGAACTCCCTTTTCGGCACCATTAATCATGCAAAGTGGCGTCACTGCCCCTGGCCTCACACCAAGATATTCCATCAATCTGTCTGCAGATCCAAAAGATATGCGTCCAGTTCCTAATTTTAAGTGAAGTGTTTTGAGATCTATTTGCCTGTCTTGTTCTGCTATCAAAAGAATATTTTTCTTTTTATGATCGCGCAAATAAAGATTTTTTATGTGCCCACCGCCGTCCGCTGAAGACAGAAACTGATGTTGCACTTTTTTGGAGTCTTCAACAGTTTTCAAGGGCACGTGGTCTGTTCGGGTATAGGGAATTTTCCAGGTTTCAAGTAAATTCAAGATAGCGTCTGACGATATTGGAAGACTTTCCTGATATCTCGAAGAAGCATCTGCAATATTTTCCATTACGTACCTTTATTCTTTTTAAGAATTAAGCGCTAAATTTTGATTATATTTCAATCAAATTGCCACGATGTAAACTAAGAAACTTACGGTAATTAAAATAATGTTGGACTTTTGTATTTAAGGTTGTTCACTATCAAATAAAGGGAGGTCTCATCATGACTGATGATATAAATGCGTTGTTCAAACGGTTTAGTTTTTATTCAGGTTTCATACTATTCATCTATGCAATAATGCATTTACTAAACCACTCGATAAATATCATTTCACTAGAGTCAGCAAGCTACGTTAAGGAACATTATTTTCAGTTGATCTGGAAAAGCTGGCCTGGAACTATCTTACTTTATGGATCTCTCCTTGTTCACATTCCATTAGGTTTATTGGCAATTTTAACCAGAAAATCATTTAAAATCACAGTAAGAGAGTGGCTTCAGATTATTTTTATTATTTTAGCCACTTTTGTTTTTGTCCAGCATGTAGCCTCAATGTATATCGCAACCAGAACATTTGACTCTGTATTGCCGTATTCGGCGCTCTACTCAATGGTGCTAGCAGTACCAGAAGATACAGTAGAATCGATGGTACTGTACTCCTTGATGAGCGTTTTTATATGGGTGCATGGGTGTATTGGCATCCATACAGCTCTGAAGTACAGAATGGAGGGTTATGCGAACAACATTGGAAAATTTTACACTGTATATTTTGCTGTGCCGATATTGGGAATGTTCGGTTTTTGGGCTGGGTTTAAAGAGCAAAGTTTACTGACTACGTTTAATATTCAATCAGGCAATGATCAGTATTTGTTTTCTGTCATTCTAGAGACACTTCCTGCGGAAGCCTTTCCAGTGTTACAAATGGTTGAGCCGCTTACTTTAAAATATTGGCCATTATTCTTACTAGTGCTTGTGTTAATTACCATAGCCAATGTCGTGCGAACGAAATACTTTGGTAGAGTAAAAATAACGTATCCAAACAATGTTGTTGTAAATGTTCCTAAAGGCACGACTGTGCTAGAAGCAAGTAGATCCGCTGGCATACCTCATAAATCAGTATGTGGAGGCCGAGGTAGATGTACAACCTGTAGGGTCAAAGTATCAGGCGAGAATGTCACAGGTTCAAATATGAGCGTATACGAAAAACGAGCCTTGGAAAAAGCAGGATTAGATCCGTCTATACGACTTGCTTGTCAGCTTAAGCCTCACTCTAACGTGACAATCACTCCACTTTTAAATCCTGAAAGCGAATTTGATGTTATTGGCAAATCAAGAGAGCTCTCTGGAAAAGAGCAAAACACTGTAATTCTTTTTGTTGATTTGCGGAATTTTACGAAACTTTCAGAAACTACTCTGCCTTATGACGTGGTGTATATATTGAACAGATACTATGCCACCTGTGGTAGGGCTATTGAAAATAATAGTGGGCGTTTAGACAAGTTTATAGGTGACGGTGTGATGGCTATTTTTGAAGCAGCTGAAACAGTTGAAGAAAATTGTAGAAATGCTGTAAAGGCGGCTTCTAAAATTTCTGAACAAATGAAAGTCCTTGGCAAAGAGTTAAAGGTAGAGTTTTCAGCAGATGTAAAGTGCGGCATGGGTATCCACACTGGTCAAAGTATCGTTGGGATGATGGGTTACGGTGAGGCATTTAGCCGTACCGCAATTGGTGACAATGTTAACGTTGCTAGCAGACTGGAACAAATGACCAAAGCTTATAGTTCAGAGTTGGTAATTTCTAAGTTGGTAGCTGAGAAAGCTAATATAGATATATCCAAATTCACTTCTGAAGCCGTTGAAGTGCGGGGTAGAGATCAAAAAATGGATGTCGTATCAATTTCAGATGCTTCAAGCCTTCAGTTTCCGTGAGTTAGATGTTTGCCTATTTAATGATAATTTGTAACAGGGCTTGCCTGCCAATTATCTGTATGTGAAACAAGCATATCGAGCAAACTAGCCAGCAGGCAAATTAATGAAAAAACCCCAAAAGCTTTTGCGTGATATTTTTGGATTTGATGAATTTCGTCTTGGGCAGCGCGAAATTATTGATGCTGTATCCAGTAAAAAAAATGTGCTTGCTATTATGCCAACTGGGGGAGGAAAATCGTTATGTTTTCAATTGCCGGCACTCATGAGCGAAGGACTAACAGTGGTTATTTCGCCTCTTATTGCTCTCATGCGAGATCAAGTGCGGGGATTACAGGCTGCCGGTGTAGCAGCTGGAGCGCTTACGTCAGGTAATACTGAAGATGAAACAGACGCGGTTTTTTCGGAGATTTATGCTGGCAAATTAAAGATACTGTATGTAGCACCTGAACGCTTAGCCTCAAGCGCGATGCAATCAGCATTATTTCGGTTTAATGTTACATCTTTGGTGGTAGATGAAGCTCATTGTGTTAGTCAGTGGGGTCATGATTTTCGGCCTGACTACTTGAGAATTAGCGAATTACGGAAAAGCCTCGGCGTTCCCTTGGCTGCTTTCACAGCCACTGCCGACAAAGAAACCAGACAAGAAATAACAGAGCGCCTTTTTGACGGAGTGGCGCCAAAGGTATTTCTACATGGGTTTGATCGACCAAATATTTATTTAAGTTTTGCAGTGAAAGATAACCCAAGGCGCCAAATCTTGGAGTTTGTAAGTCGTAGAAAAGGTCAACCAGGTATTATTTATTGTGGGACAAGAGCTAAAACAGAGACAATTGCTAACGCATTAAAAGAAGCTGGTCACAGTACGTGTCATTACCATGGTGGTATGCCTGCAGAAGAGCGACGATTAGTTGAAAGCCGGTTCGCAGTTGAAGATGGTTTGATTGTTGTTGCAACAGTCGCCTTCGGTATGGGTATCGACAAACCTGATATTCGCTGGGTTGCTCATGCCGATTTACCCAAATCAATAGAAAGTTTTTACCAAGAAATAGGAAGAGCGGGTCGTGATGGAGGACCGGCTGAAACTTATACACTTTATGGAGCGGAAGATATACGTTTAAGACGTAGTCAAATTGATGAAGGGCTTGCCACTTTTGAAAGAAAGTCTGCTGATCATGGGCGTCTGAATGCTCTTTTGGGTCTGGCAGAAGCGTTGGACTGCAGACGTAAAGCACTTCTCAAATATTTTGGTGAGAGTGATGTGGAATGTGGAAACTGTGATTTATGTGAGAAGCCTCCAGAGAAATTTGACGCCACACAAGCAGTTCGAAAAGCACTGTCAGCAATTCTTCGAACAGATGAATATTTTGGTGCGGGTCATCTAATTGACATTCTTTTGGGTAATGAAACCGATAAGGTTCTCAACAACGGGCATAAGGCTCTGCCTACATTCGGAGTTGGCAAAGATTTCAGTAGAATAAAGTGGCAAGCAATATTCAGACAGATGATGGGTCTTGACTTTATTCGACCCGATCCAAACCGACATGGGGCATTGCGTATAATGGAAAATGCCCTGCCAATATTACGTGATGAAGAAAGTGTTACTTTGCGTATGGATACTGTTAAATTTGCGAAGTCTAGTCCACGCATTAAAATGCTGGTTAGTGACGAGAATATGCCTTTATTTAGTGCTTTAAAGGCGAGAAGGCGAGAATTAGCTGAAACAGCACGAGTGCCAGCTTATATAATTTTTAATGACAAGACTCTAGTTGAGATGGCTCAAAAGCGTCCCACTAATTTGGATGAAATGGCACAAATTAATGGAGTTGGGGCTAAAAAATTAGAAAATTTTGGAAACGCATTTTTAGAAGTTATAACTGGAAAAACCGAACAAGTGCATCCTAGCCGAAAAAAGATAGCTGGTAAGGAAGAAGGCATATTGTACGATCTTCTTTTAGAGGCGCAAAACAAACTTATTCGTGGAGAAAGAGGTTTAGACAAACCAATGAGCTGCTCAGCATCTCTTCTCGTTAAAGTTGCGAAGCGTAAGCCTGACAATATGGAAAAAATTTCTCAGATACTTGGTGAACGGAAAGCTAATCGTTTCGGTTCTGCTTTTCTAGAAGTTTTAATCGAAGCCGGTTAATTACAAATTTAGTTCTTTGTTTTTTTCTTCGCTTTTTCCAGGCGTTGTTTGCGAAGCTCAGCATTTTTTTTATCGTAGGCTTTCTTTTTACCCTCTAATATTTCTTTGTATGCAACTTCAGTTTTTTCATATGGTTTTAATTTTTTATTCAAGATATTTTCCTCTCAAAACAAAAAAACGCGCTTTCTGCTAAAGAAAACGCGTTCTGTAAAGTTTTTGGAAATTTACTTTAGCTCTATATTGTCAGCAGATTCTCGTCCATCTCTTCCACTAGACATCTCAAAACTTACTTTCTGATCATCTGCTAGATTGTCTATTCCAGAACGCTCTAATGCACTTATGTGTACAAAAACATCTTTGCCACCTTCATCTGGCGCGATGAACCCAAAACCTTTTGTTTTATTAAACCATTTTACTTTGCCTGTAGGCATATTTAACTCCTTGTTTTATCTCGTCCGCAAAATGCAACGAGCTGGCTAACTGAGCCTAGATCGAAGACTGAGCACCACTGTGAGGAAAAACAGGTAATCGAAAAAGAATTTCATAAGCTTCGCGGTCTTATTTTTCTTTATTAGAAAATACAAGTGATAAGTACCAAAACGTTACGTTTACAATCAGGTATAAATACTTTGGTTGCCAAATATATAAAAAAAAATACCCTTTACCCATTCTAGGATAGTGAAAGTGAATATGTCTAAGGAATTCAAAGAGTTTAGCTTTGGCACGCAAGTTAGAAAATCTCCCTTTTCTGACGCAGCATTGCGCTGGGGTGCTAAAGGATTTTCGGTTTATAATCACATGTATATCCCAAGAGACTTTGGAGATCCGGTGCAGAACTTTTGGAACTTGGTAAATGAAGCAATTCTTTGTGATGTTGCTGTGGAACGCCAAGTGGAAATAAAAGGTCCAGACGCAGGACGGTTTACCCAACTTCTAACATGTCGTGATTTATCAAGTTGTGAGGTCGGGCAATGCAAGTATGTTTTAATAACTGATGAAAATGGCGGTGTTATAAATGACCCAATTTTATTAAAGCTAGCTGAAGATCATTTTTGGTTGTCAATTGCTGATAGTGACGTTTTGTTATGGGCGAAAGGCGTTGCAGTAAACGCTGAAATGGACGTCGAAATTTGTGAGCCTGATGTGTCGCCTTTACAATTACAAGGACCTAAATCTAGAGAAATTTTAAGGAAAGCTTTTGGTGATGCCCCTGCCGAGCTTAAGTATTATCGATTTATGGAATATGATTGGGAAGGAGTCCCTCTCGTAATCTCTAGGACTGGGTGGTCAAGCGAACTCGGGTATGAAATATTTCTGCGTGACGGAGAAAAGGGTAGCCTCCTCTGGGAACATATGATGAATGCAGGTGTATCGCTAGGCCTAAAACCGGGACATACTTCAAGTATACGACGCATCGAAGCTGCTATGCTATCTTACAACGCAGATATGACAATAGCTGATAATCCATATGAACTGGGCTTGGATAGGATGGTGGCATGTGACGGTAAATTTGATTTTATTGGAAAAAAAGCACTCCAAAATATAAAAACGGGAGGTGTTAAGCGTCGTTTTGTTGGTCTGGAAATTTCTGGTGATCCGTATGTGGGGTCTAATGATGAACGGTGGCCTGTTTTGCAAGATCAACAAAATGTTGGTTATGTTACTTCGGCGATATATTCACCACGATTGGAAAAAAACATAGCCTTAGCGATGGTGTCATCTGATGCAGCTTGTTTGGGTACGGTCTTAGAAGTCAACGATGGAAAAAAAATTAGAATAAGCACTGTCGTTCCAAAACCGTTTTATGACCCTAGTAAAAAAATAGCTACAAGTTCTTAAGAACAAAAAATTTAAACAAAAAAGCTTCTTGAAACTGCTTCAATCAATCACCATATATTTTTTATAAAGTTACCTACATCTCAGGATAAAACCATGAAAATGATTGCGCTCAATGGGCCGCATCACAAGAGGTATGTGGTCTATAACAAAAAAGGTAAAATTATTATTATTACCCGTAATAAGAACACTGCAAGGTTATTCTTAAATAAGCCTAACACAAAGATTGCAGCTTAATTTTGACCTAGTTCATCGCTTTTAAGCCAATGTTTGATTACGGTTGAAGCTAAGCAGCGCTCACAGAAATTTGTTTCAATAGATTTTGCATTAAGGTTAGACTTACATAGTAAGCATTTGTTCGTTTGAAGTTTCATAACACAAATTCAGAGATTCCTTTTAAAATGTAAATGACAATTTACTGGACGGATAAAAATGATCTTGTACTGTTAGAAGCATCTAAAAGTATAAATTTTTTAAATTACAAGAGAAATAGCTCTACTTATTTCAAGATTAGAGGTGATTAGTAGATGACCATAACTAGGCGTAAATTTATAAAAACTTCAACTACTGGAGCATTAACTTTAGCAATCCCCAGTTTGTCGTGGTCTCAAATTGATTTGGGCTCAGCATCTATAAGTACAATAAGCGATGGAACAATCACTTTGCCTGGAAGTCTTTCTTTTGACAGCAGTATGCCGTCAGATGAGCTGGATGTGATCTTAAATGACTTTGATTTATCCAAGGATGAATTAACCAGAGAATGCAATTTAACGCTTTATGATGATGGCTCAAAGAAGGTATTATTTGATGCTGGTGCGGGAGTGGATTTTTTAACCGGTATGGGAAATCTCGTTGAAAGTTTAGAAGCAATTGACCTTTCAACTGACCACATTACCGATGTAATTTTTACTCATGCTCATCCAGACCATATTTGGGGAGTACTGGATGATTTTGACGACCTAACTTTTCAAAATGCCAATTACCATATCGGAAGAACAGAGTGGGAGTACTGGTTTGATAGCGAAACAGTAAATAATGTCCGTGAAGACCGTGTCGCTATGGCAGTTGGCGCAAAACGAAGGTTAGAAGCTCTTCAAGAAAATATAAATCTATTTGAAGGTAATGATGAGGTTATCGCTGGAATTAGAGCTTTACCAACACCTGGACATTCACCGGGCCATATGAGCTTTGAGGTTGGTAAATCTTCGCAAAAAGTAATAATTATTGGCGATGCGTTAAATAATCATCATGTTGCTTTTAGAAAACCAGAGTGGATTAGCGAAGGTCTGGATCAAGATCCTAAACTAGCTGCAGATACACGGAAAAAACTTTTAGATAAAATTGTGTCAGAAAAACCCAAAGTTGTGGGGTTTCATCTACCTAATGGCGGAATTGGGCATGTAAAGAAATTAGGAGAAGGCTACAAGTTTATAAATAGTTAAGCCTGGATTTTAAAATCTGGACATATTTTATAAACTGCCAAGGCCGATAGGAAGCTCAAGCATTATTTTATTAGGGATACTTTTTACATGATAAAACTTGTTTATTTCAAAATGAGAGCGCTAGCAGAAGCTCCACAATTATTATTGGAATACTCAGGGCTAAAATATGAATATTTGATGTCTTGGGATCATTTCGATGATGTTTGGTCAAATGTTAAGCCTACAATTCCATTTCAACAACTTCCCATGATGGAGACAGAGAATGGAACACAGATTTGTCA
>ENA-OSEY01001622-OSEY01001622.1-marine-metagenome-genome-assembly--contig:-NODE-1622-length-15268-cov-4.055230_pt1 | contig 15268 bp, 10 predicted proteins | sample MGYA00248465_ERZ534230 | MGnify/ENA primary metagenome ERZ534230 (study PRJEB26409, sample SAMN06344110) | marine metagenome | isolation source: Sea water from surface | place: Atlantic Ocean:Southern...
CTAAAATTAGATAACTATATATTGTTATCTAAAAAGAACAAAAATAGGATAAAACTAGTCCGAATCGGACTGAAAAAAGTTCTCATTTTTAAATTTAAGATTTAAGCATAACATAATTTATAATAATTCAATATAACAAATTATGAAAACTATTTTATGGAAGCCTTCAAAAGATATCATAAAAAATTCCAATTTGAGGAAATATGAGATTCATTTAAAAAATACTCACAATTTGTATTTAAAAAATAATTTTTCAAAAATTCATGCGTGGAGCGTAAAAAATCCTGAATTATTTTGGAATTCTATTTGGGATTTTTTTAAAATAAAAGGTGTAAAAAATAAAAAATGTGAGATTTCAAAAGAGATTTATAAATCGAGATTTTTATTAAACTCAAAATTAAATTTTGGTCAAAATCTACTTCCAAAAAAAGATGCCTCTAAAGCGGTCACTTTCATTAGTGAAAATGGTTATAGAAAAGAAAAATCATGGAAAGAATTAAACATTTCAGTTTATCAATTAGTAAAATTTTTAAAAAAAAACAAAATAAAAAAAAGAGATAGGGTAGCTGCTTATCTTCCAAATTTAATTGAAACAGTAGAATTCTTTTTAGCGTCATCTATAATTGGCGCAATATGGTCATCTTGCTCACCAGATTTTGGAAGTAATGGTGTAGTTGAAAGATTTTCACAAATAAAACCAAAAATTCTAATAATTGCAGATAGATATTATTATAACGGTAAAGAAATTAATATATTAAACAGGCTACCATATATTTTAAAAAAAATAAAAAGTATAAAAAAAGTAGTGGTTATAAACTATCCTGGAAAAAAATTATTAAAAATTAAAAAACTGAAAAAAATAAAAATATTTACAAAAAAGGATATATACAGAGTTACAACAAACAAAATAAAATTTGAAAAATTTAATTTTGATCATGAATTAGCTATTTTATATTCTAGCGGTACTACTGGAAAACCAAAATGTATATGTCATAGAAGCGGTGGAGTATTGCTACAACATATTAAGGAACATCAATTACATTGTGATATTAAACCAGGAGATAATATTTTTTATTTTACAACATGTGGTTGGATGATGTGGAATTGGCTAATCAGTGCTCTTGCATCCAGGGCATCTATAGTTTTATTTGACGGTTTTCCAATGTTTAAAAAAAATGATTTACTATTTAGGATTGCAGATAAAGAAAAAATTACATTATTTGGTGTCAGTGCCAAATATATAGATACTTTGAATAAATTTCGGGTGAATATTAAATCAAAATTTAAATTAAAAAAATTAAGAACAATTTGCTCTACAGGATCACCTTTATCTGGTGATAGTTTTGATTACGTATATAAAAAAATTAAATCTAATGTACATTTAGCCTCTATTTCTGGTGGAACAGACATTATTTCGTGTTTTGTTTTAGGTAATGTTTATGAGCCTGTAATAAAAGGTGAAATACAAAATTCAGGTTTAGGAATGAAAGTTGATGTATTTAATGACAAAGGTAAATCAATAAAAAATAAAAAAGGAGAATTAGTATGTAGAAACTCATTCCCCACAGTCCCTATAAAATTTTGGAATGATAAAAAAAATATTAAGTTTAAATCTGCCTACTTTAACAAATTCAAAGGAATTTGGCATCATGGAGATTTTGCAAAAAAAACAGATAAAAATAGTTTTTTAATTTATGGCAGATCAGATGCAACTTTAAATCCTGGTGGAGTTAGGTTAGGAACCGCAGAATTATATTCAGCTGTTGAGAAGCTTCCAGAGATAATTGAAAGTTTAGCTGTAGGGCAATCCTGGGATAATGACACAAGAATAGTTTTATTTGTTATTTTAAAAAAGAATTTAATTTTAAATGATAAAATTAAAGATTTGATAAAATCAAAAATCCGAAAATTTGCTTCCCCAAGACATGTTCCATCAAAAATTATTCAAGTAAACAATATTCCCAAAACTAAAAATGGAAAAATTGTGGAGCTCGCTGTTAAAAATGCAATTGAAGGAAATAAAATCAATAATATTCAAGCACTAGCAAACCCTGAGGCACTTCTAGAGTTTAAAAATTTAAATGAATTAAAATACTAATCCTCATAGGTTAAATTAAACTTATACCATTTTTATAAAAATAAATTGCCATAATTAAAATAAGAATGACGTATAAAATGATATACACAAAAAATTTAAATTTTTTTTTCATTAATTAAGTAAATGATTTTTTAGTTTTTTTCCAAACACCTGTCCCAATAGCTATGATTAATTTTTTACAAGATAATTTGCATCTCATAAATACTAATGAATTTGTTACCTTTTGAATTTCTACATCTCCTACTATCTCATCTCCTATACCACTAGATCCAATAAATTTAATATCTAAAGAGATTGTTACACACACTTGTTTACCAGCTGCTCTATGGACTGCTGTACCTGATCCAGCATCGATTATACCAGCTAAGAAACCTCCATGTGTAATACCAGCTCTATTTAAATGAATTTTTTTAACCCTTGTCTTAAATTGATATTTATTTTTATTAATAGCACGAAACAATAAACCACCGTTATGTTTCATAAAGCCAGGTTTTGTGCTTATATTCTCAAATTTTTTCATTATATAAGTAATGTAATTAAAAATAATATAATTCCAATGATTATAAAAAAATAAATGACAGAAGATTGTAAGGATATTTTCATCAGTTCCTTTCTTGGTGCGCCTGCTAGGAGTTGAACCCAGAACCTCCTGGTCCGTAGCCAAGCGCTCTATCCAATTGAGCTACAGGCGCAAATTTAATATTATTTTTATATTTTTAATGTAATTTATTAATTTAGCAATTATTGTATTTTTATGGGAAAAAATTTAGATGATATAGTAATAACCAATGCCTTAAGAACGCCAATAGGCAGATATAAAGGCAAATTGAGCCTTTATCAAGCTCACGATCTTGGTTGTGAAGTTATCAAAAATTTATTGGAACAATCTAAACTATCTTCAGAAGATGTGGATGAGGTAGTTATGGGTCAAGTGCTGACTGGAAATACAGGTCAAAATCCTGCAAGACAAGCATCTTTAAATGCAGGTATTCCAAATTCAAAAACAGCTTACCTAGTTAATCAAGTTTGCGGTTCAGGTTTAAGAAGTATTGCATTAGCCTACCAATCAATATTATCTAAAGATTCTAAGGTAGTAATTGCAGGTGGACAAGAAAGCATGTCAAATTGTGATAAAGATATGATGTTAAAAGATGGCTTGATTGATGTATATAATAAATATCACATGGGTGTTACAGCTGAAAATGTTGCAAATAAATGGGATATATCAAGGAGTGAACAAGATAAGTTTGCTTACGAATCTCAAATCAAGGCACAAGATGCAATAAATAAAAACAAGTTTAGTCATGAATTAATTACTAATTTAATCGATAGAGATGAACATCCAAGATCTGATGTGACTCTAGAAAGCCTATCCACGTTAAAAACTGTTTTTAAAGAAGAGGGTACAGTAACTGCTGGAAATTCCTCAGGAATAAATGATGGTGCTGCTGGTATAATACTAATGTCAAGAAAAGAGGCAGATAAAAGAAATTTGCAACCTTTAGCAAAAATTGTGTCATGGGCAACATGCGGAGTAGACCCATCATTAATGGGATCAGGTCCAATTCCATCTACAAAAAAAGCTCTTGAAAAAGCCTCATGGAATATTAATAAAATAGATCTTGTTGAGTCCAACGAAGCATTTGCAGCTCAAAGTTTGGCAGTTATAAAAGAATTAAATATTCCAAAAGAAATAGTTAATGTAAATGGTGGCGCTATAGCTTTAGGTCATCCTATTGGAGCATCTGGCTCAAGAATTATTGTTACTCTGATACATGAAATGAATAAAAGAGAGGCGAAAAAAGGATTAGGTACTTTATGTATAGGCGGTGGAATGGGAATAGCTATGTGTATAGAAAGAGATTAGCCTCTAAAATTTTTAAAATTTTTTTTTAATAAAGACAATTGCATCCAATTTTTAGCATCATTATTAAATTTTAACTTTTTATTGAAAATACTATTTAAAATCAAATTAAACATGAACAAAATATTGAAATAAAATTTGACAAAAAAAAGATCCAAATACGGTAAAAATATATTATAATTCATAAAATGATTAAAAATATTAAAGTCTTACCAAAAAAGTTAAAGATTTTATTCTCAAATAATAAGGAAGACAATTTTCTTAATTTATGGCTTAGGGACCATGCTAGAGATGAAGCAAGCTGGGACTCAAGAAGCAACCAAAGAAAAATTCATACAGCTAAACTAGATCCAAATTTGTACATTAAAAAGGCAACTATAAAAGAAAATGGAAAATCGGTAGACATACTATGGTCTGATTTAGTAAATCCTATAAATTATTCTGCGGATTTCTTTGAAGAGAATTCACAATTAAATAAAAAAAAGATCTCAAAAATTAAAATTTGGAAAAAAAAGGAAATCACAGATGAAATATATGTAAATTTTGAAGACACTCTATCAGACATAGGTTTTGTAAATTTTTTAAATAAGCTACATAGATACGGATTTGCAGTTATACAAAATTGTAAAACTGATATGAGTTCAGTTGATAAAATAGCTAAAAAGATAGGTTATGTTCGAGAATCAATATTTGGAGGACTTTGGAGTTTTGAGTCCAATCAAGATAAGGCAGATAGCGCTTATACCCAGGATGAGCTTAGACCTCACACAGATTCAACCTACAGCAATGATGCTCCAGGTTTACAATTGTTGCTTTGCTGTCATTACAAAGCCTCGGGTGGTGAATCTATTATGGTTGATGGATATAAAATTGCTCAAAAAATCAAACTACATAGAAAAGATTTGTACAAAATACTATGTGATATGGAGGTGAAAGGTCAATACATTGGAGATGGAGTTTTCTTAGAGGCAAACAGACCTATTTTTAGATTGAATTCTGAAAAAGAATTAATTCAAGTAAGCTTTAATAACTATGATCGAGCTGCATTTAGGACAGATGATAAAAAAACATTAAAATTTTACGAGGCTATTAGAGAATTTGATTTAATTGCAAATAATCAAGACTATCAATGGAGACGAATTTTAAAACCAGGTGAACTATTAATTTTCAATAATTGGAGAATTTTACATGGAAGGGGATCTTTCAAAGGAGAGAGAAAAATGTCAGGTTGCTATATAAATAAAGAGGACTTTGATAGTGCATGTAGAATGAACAAAATTATTTAATCAATTTGGATGTCTAAAACAACTTCCCTTGTTTGTGCTCTAGTCACAACATTTATATGGGGAACAGCATTTATTGCTCAAGATACTGGTATGGATAATATTGGTCCTCTTTCTTTTAATGCAGCTAGATTTTTTGTAGGATTTATCACTATTTTACCTATAGCCTTTCTATTTGAAAGAAAAAAAATTTTTCAGAATATAAATTCAAATAAACATCTTTTTTTTAAATATTTAATTTTAATGAGTATCTCACTTTTTCTTGGCACATATCTTCAACAAACATCGTTATTATATACTAATGTTGCTAATGCAGCATTTTTTACAGTTTTTTACGTCCCTTTAGTACCAATAATTTTATATATAATTTATAAGTCTACTGTTCACTGGAGCATATGGCCCTCTATTTTACTTTGTATACTTGGAGTATATTTTTTAAGTGACTTTTCGGACTCTCAAATATTATTGGGTGATGGTTTGGTAATTTTATGCTCCTTTTTTTGGGCTTTGCATATAATTTTTGCAGGTAAATTTATGGAAAAATTCGATATCCCAATTTTTTTTGCATCTTTACAAGCTGTTTTGGTTGGATCATATTCGCTAATATTTGCATATTCTTTTGAGGAAATACATTTTTCTAAAATACTATTAGAACATTACTCGATAATATATGCAGGTGTATTTTCTGGGGGTATAGCATTTACCTTACAAATGTATGCTCAAAAAAATATAGATGAAGCACCAGCCGCAATAATATACTCTTTAGAAGGTGTATTTGCAGCAGTTGCCGGATGGATAATTTTAAATCAGGTATTAAATATGAACAATATTATAGGATGTTTTTTAATTCTTATTGCAGTAATTTTATCACAATTAGCACCAAGTTTAAAATCATCTATAAGCAATTAAAAATAATGCTAAGGCTAATAATATCCTATAATAAACAAATAAATTTAATGAGAAACTTTTTAAATAAAAAATCAAAAACCTAATAGTCAAATATGAAAATATAAATGAAAAAAACGTTGACAAAATAATTGGTAAATTAATTTCTATATTTTCTTCTAAAGCATTATTTAAACCTAATATACTTGCCCCGGTTAGTGCTGGTATAGATAAATAGAAAGAAATTTTTGCGGCATCAATTCTATTAAACTTATAAATTCTACAAGCCGTAATAACTATTCCAGATCGACTGACACCAGGTATTAATGAAAGTATCTGAAAAATACCAAAAGCAATAATATTTTTAAAATTTAAATTTTGATTTATATTATTTGAGATAGGTCTTTTATCAACAAAATATAATAATATCCCGAAAATTAATGTTGTCGAGGCAATTAATTTCAAATTTCTCAATTGATAAATTAGTTCAAAATTATACAAAATGAAGCCAACAATAATAATTGGCATTGATCCAAACAATATTAAATTAAGTATCTTCTTATTTTTAAAAATATTAATTAACTCACTCCTAAAATAAATTAAAATTGCTAACAGTGAACCGAGATGTAGGCTAATGTCTATCTCTAATGATTGAATACTAAATTTACCGATATTTGATATTAGGAATAAGTGAGCAGATGAGCTAACAGGTATAAACTCAGATACACCTTGGATTAGAGCCAAAAAAATAATTTGAAAATAATAAGTGATCATTATGAATTTTTTCTTCCTAAACTAAATAGCTTTAAAATAAAGCAATTACATGAATGCATAATAGGTATGCGTAAAATAAAAAAAAAGCTTAAAATAAAGGGTTTTTTTAAAATTTAGGTAATAATTATTGTCCTTTTAAAACTTTTATACAACCAATTTTTAGTGTAGGAGTCCAGCTCTATGACTGAAAAAATGCTAAAATTTGTCAATTTAGGTCAACAAACACCACCTAAAAGAAAAATAGACGAGAGAAAAGAGGATTTTAATGAAATTTATAAAGAATTTATTAATGAAAAAGCTAAAGAGCAATCAAGTAGGTGCTCGCAATGCGGAGTGCCATTTTGTCAAGTACATTGTCCGTTGAGCAATAATATTCCAGACTGGTTAAAATTAACGGCTGAAGGAAGATTAGAAGAAGCTTATCAATTGTCACAAAGTACAAATAATATGCCTGAAGTTTGTGGAAGGATATGTCCTCAAGATAGATTATGCGAGGGCAATTGCGTAATCGAACAATCTGGTCATGGAACAGTTACGATAGGTTCTGTTGAAAAATTCATTACAGAAAATGCTTGGGAAAATGGATGGGTTAAGGCTATTGAAGTTAAAAATGAAAGAGATGAAAGCGTGGGAATTATAGGAGCTGGTCCTGCAGGACTTGCATGTGCTGAGGAATTAAGAAAGCAAGGTATTAGAGTTACCGTATATGACAGATACGATAGATCCGGGGGGCTTTTAATCTACGGAATACCAAATTTTAAACTTGAAAAACATGTGGTTCAAAGAAGAACAAATCTTCTAGAGAAGAGTGGAATAGAATTTGTTCATAACTTTGAGGTGGGTAAAGACGCAACATTAAAAGATTTAAGGGAAAAACATGATGCAATTTTAATCGCCACTGGAGTTTACAAAGCTAGAGAAGTAGATTTACCTGGGGATGATCTAGCAAATATTTTTCCAGCAATGGATTTTTTGACAGCTTCAAATAAAAAAGGTTTAGGAGATAAAGTTGAATTATTTGATAATGGGACCCTAAATGCTAAAGGAAAAAATGTTGTAGTAATTGGTGGTGGAGATACAGCGATGGATTGTGTGAGAACAGCAATAAGACAAGAGGCAAGTTCTGTTAAATGTTTATATAGAAGAGATAAAGAAAATATGCCAGGGTCGGCAAGAGAGGTAAAAAATGCTGAGGAGGAAGGCATAGAGTTTGTTTGGTTAAGTAGTCCCTCAAAATTTAATGGTAACAACAAAGTTGAGAGTGTTGAGGTGAATAAGATGCAGCTTGGTGAACCAGACGAAAGTGGAAGAAGACGACCTGAAATAGTAAAAGACTCAAATTTTGAAATAAAAGCAGACTTAGTTATAAAATCATTGGGTTTTGATCCTGAAGATTTACCTAATTTATTTAATGAGGAAAAACTAAGAGTTACAAGATGGGGGACTATTAAAATAGACTACAAAACTATGGAAACTTCAGTACCAGGAGTTTTTGCTGCCGGAGATATAGTAAGAGGAGCGTCACTAGTGGTTTGGGCAATAAAAGATGGAAGAGATGTATCTGAACAGATATTAAAATATATAAATTTAAAGAAAAAACAAAAAGTAGCGTAATGAGACAAAGAAATAAAAATTTAAAAATTTTAAAAGAAGCAAACGTATATAATGAAAAAATGGAACACGATGCTTGTGGAGTTGGATTAGTAGCATCAACTGAGGGCAAAAAAACTCGGCAAGTCGTAGAATTTGGTATTCAAGCTCTCAAAGCCGTTTGGCACAGAGGTGCTGTAGATGCAGATGGGAAAACTGGAGATGGTGCGGGAATTCACATTGAAATACCTCATGATTTTTTTATAGAAAAAATTGAGGCAACTGGACATAAACACGACTTGAAAGACGACGTTTGCGTGGGAATGATATTTTTACCTCGCAATGATTTTTTATCACAAGAGTCATGCAGAACTATTGTTGAAAGTGAACTAACCAAGAGTAATTTTTACATATATGGTTGGAGACAAGTACCTGTTAATCCAAAAGTTTTGGGCGAAAAGGCGGAATTAACAAGACCTGAGATTACCCAAGTCCTGTTTAAGGTTAATGATACTAATATTTCGGGAAAGAAGCTGGAAAGAAAATTATATGAAACGAGAAGAAAGATTGAGAATAAATGTAGATCAAAACATCTAAATAATTTTTACATATGCTCTTTTAGCTCAAAGTCTATAATTTATAAGGGTATGTTTTTGGCTGAGGCTCTTTCTGACTTTTTTGTAGACTTAAAAGACGAGAGATTTAAATCAAGATATGCAATTTTTCATCAAAGATTTTCAACTAATACAGCGCCTAGTTGGGACTTAGCGCAACCATTTAGATCAATCGCTCACAACGGCGAAATTAACACTTTAAAAGGAAATATTAATTGGATGAAAGTGCATGAGGAGGAGATGTTTAGTTCAAATTATGAGGATATGGAAAATTTAAAGCCTGTTATACCTGAGGGAAACTCAGATTCTGCTTCTTTAGATAATGTTTTTGAATTACTTACGATGTCAGGACATTCAGCTCCCCTTTCAAAACTAATGCTTATTCCAGATGCGTGGTCAAAAAAAAGTAAAATTTTACCAGCAAATCAACTGAAATTATTTAATTTCTTAAACAGTACGATGGAGCCTTGGGACGGCCCAGCCGCTATAGCTGGAACCGACAACGATTGGGTAGTAGTGGCCTCTGATAGAAATGGACTAAGACCATTAAGATATACTATCACTAGAGATAGATTATTGTTTGCTGGATCTGAAACAGGGATGGTTGATTTAAATGAGAAAAAGATTGTAAAGAAGGGAAGATTAGGACCTGGAGAAATATTGGGTGTAAGAATTGATAAAGGTAAAGTTTATACTAATAGTCAGATTAAAGATTATCTAGCAAAAGAATACAAACACTTTAATAATCAAATAATCGATCTCGATAAAAAATTTCCTATCGACAAAGAGAAAAATATATTCGAAAATTTAGAACTTAAAAGAAGACAACACGTATTTGGGTATAGCTTGGAGGATTTAGAGTTAATACTCCATCCTATGGCAGAAGATGCTAAAGAAGCAACAGGTTCAATGGGTGACGACACTCCCTTAGCAGTACTTTCAGATAAATATAGACCACTTTACCATTTTTTCAGACAAAATTTTAGCCAAGTTACAAACCCGCCGATAGATTCTTTAAGAGAAAATAAAGTAATGAGTTTAAAAACCAGATTTGGAAATTTAGGAAATATTTTAGATTTTAACAACTTAACAGAGGAAAATATTTATGTGTTAGACTCTCCAATTTTAACAAACTCACAATTTGAAAAATTTATAAACTATTTTGGAAAAAGTAATAAAATTTTTGATTGCACGTTTGAGGATAACGAAACTCTTGAGGAAGGCATTAATAAACTAAAAAAGAGCACAGAAGAAGCCGTAAGACAAGGAATAACGCAGATTATACTATCGGATAAAAATATTTCTGATAAAAAATATCCTATACCAACTTTATTAAGTGTTGGTGCAGTTCATACAAATCTAGTAAAATTAGGATTAAGAGGTTATGTTTCAATAAACGTCCAATCTGGAGAATGTTTAGACACACATTCTTTTGCAACAGTGCTTGGAGTTGGAGCGACTACAATTAACCCGTATTTAGCATTTGATAGTTTGTTTCAAAGACATAAAAGAAAACTATTTTCAAATCTTACTTATGAGGATTGTGTAAAAAGATATATTAAATCAGTAAATCTTGGCCTTTTAAAAATAATGTCAAAAATGGGTATATCAGTTTTAAGTTCATATAGAGGTGGATGTAATTTTGAAACAGTCGGTCTTAGTCGAACAGTGGTGAATGAATTTTTTCCAGGAGTTACCTCAAAAATTTCTGGAATTGGCCTATATGGGATTGAAAAAAAAATTAGAGAGATACACAAAGACTCATTTAAAAATGATAACAATATTCTACCAATAGGTGGTCTGTATAGGTATAGGAAGAATGGCGAAAATCATCAGTATCAAGGAAAATTAATTCATCTACTACAGACTGCAGTTACAAATAATTCTTACGAGATATACAAAAAATACTCAAAAGGTATATACGATCTACCTCCAATTAATCTTAGAGATTTAGTAGATTTTAAGAAAAGAGAAAAAATAAATATTCAAGAAGTAGAGCCTTTGGAAAGTATTTTAAAAAGATTCGGTAGCGGAAGTATGTCTCACGGTGCCTTATCAAAGGAAGCGCATGAAACTTTAGCGGTTGCGATGAACAGAATTAAAGGTGCTTCGTGTAGTGGTGAAGGTGGAGAGGATGCTGCTCGATTTAAATTAATGAAAAACGGTGACTCAGCAAATTCAAGGGTAAAACAGATAGCCTCCGCTAGATTTGGTGTTACCGTGGATTATTTAAATAATTGTAATGAGATTGAAATCAAAATTGCTCAAGGTGCAAAACCAGGAGAGGGTGGACAATTACCTGGTTTTAAAGTTACCGATGAAATAGCAAAATTAAGACATTCTACTCCCGGAGTTACTTTAATATCGCCACCACCACATCATGATATTTATTCTATAGAGGATCTAGCTCAATTAATTTATGATCTAAAACAAATAAATCCTGGGGCAAGAGTAAGCGTCAAATTAGTTGCTTCTTCTGGAGTAGGAACAATCGCGGCTGGAGTTGCAAAGGCTAAAGCAGATATTATTTTAATATCTGGTCACAATGGGGGTACAGGTGCCTCTCCGCAAACAAGTGTTAAATATGTTGGAATTCCTTGGGAGATGGGACTAACTGAAGCTAATCAAGTTCTTACCTTAAATAATTTAAGACATACAGTGACTTTAAAAACTGATGGAGGGATAAAGACTGGGAGAGATGTAGTAATAGCAGCAATGATGGGAGCAGAAGAATATGGAGTAGCCACTACATCTTTGGTAGCAATGGGTTGTATAATGGTAAGACAATGTCACTCAAACACTTGTCCAGTAGGAGTATGTACTCAAGATGAAAAATTGAGAGAAAAATTTACTGGTACACCTGAAAAAGTAGTAAATTTATTTAAATTTATTGCTAGTGAGGTAAGACAAATTTTAGCTGATTTAGGATTTAAAAAACTTAATGAAATTATTGGCAGAACTGACCTTTTAAAACAAATAAGCAAAGGTTCACCTAACTTAGATGATCTAGATTTAAACCCACTTTTTGTTCAGGCGGATCCTGGAAATAATAAAACATATTGTGAAAAACCAATCATAAATGAGGTTCCTGATACTCTAGATCAAATTATTTGGCCAGAAATTGAAAATGCTATAGATAAAAAAGAAAAAATAAAAAAAACTTATGAAATTCATAATACTCATAGAGCGGTAGGTACTAGAATTTCATATCAACTTTATAAAAAATTTGGAAACAATAAATTAGAGGATAATGAAGTCGAAATTAGTTTTAAAGGTTCCGCTGGACAATCCTTCGGTGCATTTGGAACTAAAGGTCTGAAATTAAATTTACTTGGTGACGCAAATGACTATGTTGCAAAAGGTTTATCTGGAGCTACTATATCAATAAAATTGCAGGATGAAAGTAACTTGGTATCGAAAGATAATACTATAATTGGAAATACAGTATTATACGGAGCAACATCGGGTAAGCTTTATGCATCAGGTCAAGCAGGTGAAAGATTTGCAGTCAGAAACTCAGGAGCTACTTCAGTAGTGGAGGGTTGTGGTTCTAATGGATGTGAATATATGACTGGAGGAAGTATTGTAATTTTGGGGGATGTAGGCGACAATTTTGGTGCGGGTATGACTGGAGGAATGTCTTTTGTATATGATATTCATAATAATTTTGAAAAAAGAGTTAACCCTGAAACTGTGATTTGGCAAAGAGTTGAGACAAATTATTGGAAAAGATTTTTGAAAGATTTGATACTAGATCATTTCAAAGAGACAAATTCAAAATTATCAGACATTATAATAAAAAATTTTGAAACCGAATTAAATAATTTCTACCAAATTTGTCCAAAAGAAATGATTGATAAATTAGAGAACCCAATTACAGAAAGAGATGTAAAGGGTTTAGCAGTTTAAATATTCTGAGAAACAATTATTTTTAATTCTTTTAAAATTCTTTTTTGATACTTTTTTACAAACAAACTATGGTCTCCATTTTTAATAATTATCAATTTTTTATTTGCATTCACAAAAGTTTTTATAAGTTGCCTTGAATATGTTGCGGGGACAGCTTCGTCCTTTGAACCATGAAATAAAGTCACAGATAAATTTGTATATATTTTTTTGTTTAAAACTTTATTATTTTTTGAGTCCTTTATTAATTGATATGTAATAGGATATTCATATCCACCATGTTTAAGATTATATATTCCGCTTTTAATAGTCTCTCTTTTCATTTTTGCATTAAATTTTCTCCACATAACTTTTTCTAAAAACTCTGGAGCAGAACCTATTCCAATAAAGCCCACAATTTGTTCGCTAAAAAATTGAAATTGTTTAGCAGATAACCACGATCCCATACTAGAGCCAACTAAAATAAATTTCCTCTTCTTTAGTATTTTTTTAATGGCTATTTTAACCTGATTGCTCCATTTAGTGATATTTCCATTAGTGAATTTTCCTGATGATTTTCCGTGTCCTGAATATTCTATGGCTAAAAATCCAATCTTTTGTCTTGAACAAAACTTACTTAATACTTTTGGTTTTTCACCATCAATGTCAGACATAAAACCATGAAGAAAAACTATATTAATATTCTTCTTTAAGTTGTTAGTAAGGTATCTTATCTTGATATTTTTTGATATTTTTAAGTATTTAATTTTGTTCATATAAGTTTATTAGAATTCTTACTTAATATATAAATAATCAAAATGTCATCAAAAAAAAAAGTTTTACAAGTGATCCCGAAACTTGGCTATGGTGGAGCAGAAACAGGTTGTTTTGATTTAGCACACTATTTACACGAAAATAAATTCGGTTCATATATAGCTACAAGTGGAGGTCCACTAATTAAATATATTAACAAAAAGAAAGTAAAGGTATTAAGACTGCCAGTACAAAGTAAAAATCCTATTATGATATTGATTAATTCTATAATTTTATCATTAATAATTGTTTTTCTTAATATCGATATTGTACATGCAAGAAGTAGAGCACCAGCTTGGTCATGTTTCATTGCTACAAAAATAACAAGAAGAAAATTCGTAACTACATTCCACGGAACATACAATTTTAAAAGTTCACTAAAAAAGTGGTACAATTCAGTAATGGTAAGATCTGATTTAGTAATTGCAGGTTCAAATTTTATATTTTCACATATTAAAGAAAATTATTCAAAATATTTAAATACAAAAAAAAAATTTTTAGTAATTTTTAGGGGAATAAATACTGATTACTTTGATTCAAAAAGAATTAAAGATACAGATAAAAAATTATTAAAAAAAAAATGGAATATAGAAGAAAGCAAGAAAATTATTTTATTACCAGGCAGGCTTACCGAATGGAAAGGACAGGAAATATTTATTGAGGCGATAAATATTCTAAAGGAATCTTTACCAGATTTAGACTTTGTTGCAATAATATTAGGTAGCGATCAAGGAAGAAAAATTTATAAAAAAAAACTTGTTAGACTTGTGGAACAATACAGATTAAACAATGAAATTATTTTTGTTGATCATTTAGAGTTAATGCCAATAGCTTATGAAATATCAGATGTTGTAGTCTCATCGTCTATTAAACCTGAAGCTTTTGGAAGAATTTCTGTTGAAGCGCAATCAATGGAAAAACCAATTATTGCGAGTAATATTGGCGGTTCAAATGAAACAATAATAAACAATAAAACAGGCTTTTTATTTGAGGCTGGTAACTCAAAAAATTTAGGTGCGAAATTAAGCGAAATACTTAATTTAAGCGAGGTTACACTTAATGGTATAGGTGCTGAGGGAAGAAAAAACGTTATCAAAAAATTTAATGTTGAAAAAATGTGTAATAGTACTTATTCAGAGTACAAAAAACTTTTAGATTAATGCCAAATATAAAATTACCAGATGGAAATCAGATCAGCTTTTCAAAAGCTATTAATGGATCCCAGATCGCTGAAAAAATAAGTAGCTCATTATCAAAACAGGCACTCATAATGGAGGTAAATGGGCAGCTTAAAGATTTAAGCTTTTTAATAGAAAAAGATTCTACAGTAAAAATTTTAACCTCAAAAAATATAGAGGGTGTAGAGACTATTAGACACGATACAGCACATATTCTTGCAATGGCTGTCCAAGAATTATTTCCTGGAACTCAAGTTACAATTGGACCCGTGATTGAAAATGGA
>ENA-OSEY01001623-OSEY01001623.1-marine-metagenome-genome-assembly--contig:-NODE-1623-length-15263-cov-17.590544_pt1 | contig 15263 bp, 14 predicted proteins | sample MGYA00248465_ERZ534230 | MGnify/ENA primary metagenome ERZ534230 (study PRJEB26409, sample SAMN06344110) | marine metagenome | isolation source: Sea water from surface | place: Atlantic Ocean:Southern...
TTAGCTGATCTAATTTTTTTGTTAAACCAACCACCCATTTGCACTCCAGTGTTACCAGCAGCAAAACTTTGTGTTCCGAAATCATCTGTTAATTCGTCCCACAACTCTTGTCCACCAGCAAATTTTAACCACGCATTCATTTCAGCATATGTGAAGCCAAATGGAACGGCAGTAAAATATCCAAATGCAGGGTGTTTTTTTACCCAGTAGTAATCAGCACCGTGATACATTTGAGAGTTACCTGATGCAACTTCGTCAAATGAGTCAAATGCTTTTACCCTTTCGTTAGCAGCATAATAAGTAACTTGAATTCTACCGTCACTCATATCGCTTAATCTTTGAGCAAGTCTTTGTGCACCAGTTCCTAGGCCTGGAAAATCTCTAGGCCAAGTAGCTACCATAGAAGCTTCAACTCTTTCTTTGGCAACAGCTGGAGCAGATAAAGCAACAGCAGCAACACCAGTTGCAGCTGCAGTTTTAAAGAACTTACGTCTTGAAGGTGATTTAGAAACCTTCAATGATTTTTTTTCTTTAATCATTAGTCTCTCCTCATATAAGTTAATTAACTTTAGCAAGTTAATTACAAATAGATGTTTAAGTCTATAACAAAAATAGCTAAACCTAATGGTATTACAATCTGAGGTAGTAAATTAGAGATTAATTAAAATTATTTTTTGTCAAAGAAGGCTTCGTACACCATCATGAAAATTGCAATTGCCATCAAAATATAAACTGGCAAGACATCAAAGAAACCAATCATAGTTGATCTTGTTAAAGTGGTAGCCAAGCCAACTAGAAATGCAGTTGCAAGTAAAGTTCCTAAAAATACTGTAAATTTTTGCATTTAATTATTACATTCCTTTTCTAGCCAATTAGCAACACCTAAAAATCTATGATCATCATATTTTGCACCAATTAATTGAACACCTAATGGCATTTTACCCTCTCCTTGTAAAAGTGGAAGAGAAATGCATGGAGTTCCTAAATAAGACCATACTTTATTGAATTCTGCAGAGCCAGTACTCTTCAAGCTTTTAGGAGCAACACCTGGACTAGAAGGTGATAATACCCCATGATAATCTTCAAATACTTCTTCATAAGACTCATAACTTCTTTTCATAAAATCTATGGCTTCTGCATACTCTTTTGCTGAATGTTTATTGCCTTTGACAATGGCATCTTGCATGGGTTTAGATAATTTTTTTTTATACTTTTTATAATATAATCCAAAATTGTTTGCTAAATCTGTTTCATGAATTATTTGATGATACTTATGAATGTCTTTAAAATAAGATGGAGTATCGAAAATTTCGATATTTTTTTTAAAAGATTTAATAAAATATTCAAAAGCTTCTCTAGATTTTTTTTCAATATTTTTCCAATGATCTGTTTTATAAAAAATAAATTTTGGTTCAAATAATGGCCCTTTTTTTGTTTCTTCAAGTATACCATCAGCTGAATAGTAAACAGTTGCAGTATCAAATTTATCTTTTTTAATTAAAACTTTTGCAAGTAGTGCTACATCCTCAACTGTTTTACCAAATAAACCAATGTGATCTAATTTTTCAGAAGTTTTAAGCACTCCATTTCTTGAAATAAGTCCATAAGTTGGTTTGTACCCAACAACACCACAGTAAGATGCTGGTCTTATAACCGAGCCACCAGTTTGAGATCCTATTGATAAAGGTGCCATAAATGATGCAACAGCAGCAGCAGAACCACTTGATGAACCACCCGGAGTTCTAGAATGATCATGTGGATTGGTTGTTTTAGGAGGACCAAGATAAGCTAATTCAGCTGTAGCAGTTTTGCCCATTACAATTGCACCAGCTGCTAAAAGCAAATCAATAATTTCTGCATTTTGTGAGTAAGATTTTCCTTTTCTAATAACTGTTCCACATTCTGTTGGCATATCAACTGTTCCAACAATATCTTTTACAGCTACAGGAATGCCATGCAAAGGTCCTGTGGGTTTTCCTGATCTTCTGTATTCATCAGCCTCAGAAGCTTTTTCTAGTAAAAGTTTTTTATCAAAATGTGCCCAAGCCTTAACATCTTTTTCAAATTTATTTATTCTTTCAATATACTTCTCACATACTTCGACTGAAGTAAGTTGAGCATCTTTTATTTTTGAAGCGATTTCTTCAACTTTTAAGGAAAAAATATCTATCATTTAATTTGCAAATAATGTTTCTGGCAACCATAGGGCTATTGCTGGAAACATGTACATTAAAAACATTGCAAAAATAACAATTGCTAAGAAAGGCATAATTCCTCTAAATATATCTAAAAGCTCAACATTGGTTTTTTGCACACCTTTTAAATAATATGCCGACATTGCCATCGGTGGGGTTAAAAAAGATGTTTGTAAATTTAATGCAATTAACATTGCAAAGAAGTACGGATTAACACCAAAAACTTCAAGCAAAGGTAAAAATATAGGTACAAAAATAATTAAAATTTCTGTCCATTCTAGAGGCCAACCTAAAAGAAAAATTATAATTTGTGTAATTACTAAAAATTGCCACGTTGAAATATTTATTGATGTGAAAAAATGCTCAAATATTTCATGTCCACCCAGATATGAAAATACAGATGAAAAAGTCCAAGAACCAATGAACAACCACATAATCATTGCAGTTGTTTTTGCAGTTAAAAATACTGACTCTTTAAAATTTTGCCATTTTAACGTTTTATAGAACCAAGATAGAATTAAAGCCCCAAATGCTCCTGCTGCTGCAGCTTCAGCTGGTGTAGCTATTCCAGCCAATATTGTTCCTAAAACTAACATAATTAATCCAAATAAAGGAACAAAAGAAACTAACACCTCTTTTAAAATTTCACCTGTTGGTGGGATATCTTCTTTTGGTGGTCTTGGTGCTATCGATGGGTTTAACCAAGCTCTTGTAACTGCATATGCAATATAAAGACCAGCTAATAAAAGTCCTGGAAAAATTGCTGCTGCAAAAAGTCTTAAAGGTGATAATTGAGCAATTACTGAATAGACAATTAACATAATACTTGGAGGGATTAAAATACCCAAACATCCACCAGAACAAATTATTCCTGAAGCAAATTTTTTATCATAACCAGCTTTTACCATCGCAGGCCAGGCTAGTAATCCCATTAAAGTAACAACTGCTCCTATGATTCCTGTTGCTGTAGAAAATAAAGTACAAGTAATCAAAGCAGCTACAGCCATCGATGCAGGAAGTCTATGAGCAGCTAATCTTATTGCAAAAAATAGTTTTGCAACTATTCCTGCTCTTTCAACCAAATAACCCATAAATAAAAATAATGGTACAGCTGTAAGAACATTATTATCCATAACTGTATAAGTATTTTGAACGAATAACTGAAAAATTCTGTTATCAAAAATATGCTCCATCATAGTAGCATCGTAATAAGCGTAATATCCAAAACCAATTCCCATTGCCATTAATGTGAAAGCTATTGGGAAACCTAAAAGCACTGCGAATAGAAATATGCCCATCATTAAAATTGCTACTTCTGGATTTGTAAGACTAAATAACATTATTTTTATCTTCCTCTTGTGATGTTCTCATTAACATTTGTTCCGTTTCTTCAGCAACAACCATTCTTGCTGGCCATTGTCCTGTTCTAATACAAATTAAAGATCTAAAAACTTCTGCAATTCCTTGAATTACCAACAAAGTTCCTGCAGCAGGTATCATAGTTTTAACCATATAAATTTGAATCTGCGCGGGACTACTCCAGCTAGTTTCTTTTATTTTCCAGGCCAAAGCTGCATATTCGTAACCATAAAAAGCTAAAGCCACTACACCAGGAAAAAAGAATATAAAATAAAGTACTAAATCAATCCAGGCCTGAGTTTTTTGACTAAATAATCTATAAATTACATCTCCTCTCACATGAGCCTCTGTAGCCAAACAGTATGCACCTGACATCATCAGTATTGCACCATACATCTGCATACTAAAATCAAAATTCCACAAAGTTGGCTTATTAAAAACGTAAGCCATTACTACTTCATAAACCGTACCTCCCATTAAAATTACAATGCACCAGGAAAAAGCTTTTCCCATTGAAGTGCTTAAAGTGTCTGCAAATTTAATGAAAGAATTCATCATAGAAAAGTATATTAAATTAAGCTAAAAAAAAAGGGGGTTTTTAAACCCCCTTTTATAATAATTTTAAAGTTAATTAGATTTTAACTTTTTCAATTGGTCCAAACTCATTTTCATAAGCTAATTTGTAGTTCGGTTGATTCATCAACAGATACTTCATTGTTCTCTTAGCGTATGCTTTTTGTGAGTCTACTACTTTCTTAAAGAAAGCGTCCTTACCAGAAAACTCAGCAACGATTTTATCCCAACCTTTTAATTGTTCGGCTAAGATAGCGTCAGAAGTTTGGTAGACATTTACCTTATGCTCGTTCATCAACTTCGCTAAGTCAGCAGAATATCTCACTAACGCTTTGAAGTAGTTATCTGAGTTAGCAGCATAAGCAGCGTTCTTCAAGATAGCTTGATGAGCAGGTGAAAGGCTGTCAAATCTCTTTTTGTTTACCGGAACTTCAAACATTTCCTGAGATTGGTGGAAACTTCCTAAGTGGTAATGTTGAGAGACATCTTGCATTCCAAACTGTGAGTCTGATGTAGGGTTGTTAAACTCTGCAGCATCAATCAAACCAGTTTTCATTGCTGGTTGAATTTCACCACCTGGTAATTGTCTTACAACCATTCCCATAGCAGTTAAAACGTTAGTCGCTAGACCAACTGTTCTATACTTCATACCTTTAACATCAGATACTTTAGTTACATTCTTTTTAAACCAACCAAATGGTTGTGCTGGCATTGGCATATGGAACATGCCGTAGTAGTTAAATCCTACACTTTTTACAGCTTCATCATATAAAGCTCTTCCTCCGCCATACTCTATCCATCCCATTACTTCTTGAGATGACATTCCGTATGATGGACCTGTTCCAAAAAGTGATGCAGCTGGATTTTTTCCATACCAATATGCTGTCACCCAGTGACCCATATCTACTACTCCAGAACTTACTGCTTGACCAATTTCTGAAGTTTTAACAACTGCTCCAACTGGTTGAAGATCAATCTTCAATTCACCGTTAGACATGTCGCTAACCATTTTTGCATAATCTCCTGCCATTTCAAAAAAGATATTAGCGCCTGATGGCCAAGCTGCTTGCATCTTTAATGTTAATGGAGCACCAAATGCAACGTTAGGCATTGCTACAGCTGTTGCTGCTGCTGCACCAGTTGCTGCTGCTGCTTTGAAGAACTTTCTTCTTGAAGGAGTTTTAGAACCCTTCAATGATTTTTTATTCTTAATCATTTATTCTCCTCTTAGTTAATTAACTGAGGAAATTTAAACATAGATTCAGTTTAGAGTCTTTCTAAAATCTGTGCCAAAATGACCCGCATTGAACAATTTTCTAAAAAAATTTCAATTGAGAGTAGAATTAATAATACTAAACCAATTTATTTTCATGATACACACAACATTTCTCTGGAGGTAGATGAAGTCTAACATTATCACTTGGAATTTCAGTCTCTCTGCTAATTTTTGATCTAATTATAAAATCCCCCATTTTAGCAGTGATTAATTTATAGTTTCCAAGATCCTCGACCTTTTCAACATTAACATTAACTAAGTTTTCATTTTGGTCTTTTGCAATCTTTATGAATTCAGATCTTATTCCTAATTTAATATTCTTCGATTTCAAATTGGATAGATTTGTATTTGTTTTAATTAAAGTATTATTTATTTTAACACTATCGTTTGATGTGGCCTCACTTTCAAATAAATTCATAGCTGGTGATCCTATAAAGTATCCAACAAATGTTGTATTTGGTCTTTCAAAAAGTTCTTTGGGAGAACCGGTTTGAACCACCTCTCCTTCACTCATTACTATTATATTATCTGCAAAAGTCATCGCCTCGTTTTGATCGTGCGTAACATAAACTAATGTTGTTTTGTATTGCTCATTAATTTCTTTAAGATTTCTTCTTAATCTAAATTTTAAATCTGGATCAATAACAGTTAAAGGTTCGTCCATTAGAACAGCGGCTACGTCCTCTCTTACAAGACCTCTTCCTAAAGATATTAATTGCTTTTGATCTGCTGTTAATTTTCTTGCAGGAGAATTTAAAAAAGATTTTAAATTTAAAGTTTCAGCAACTGAATTAACTCTTTCGTCAGTTTTACTTTTAGAAAAATCTCTACATTTAAGTGGAAATGCTAAATTTTCATAAACAGTCATAGTATTATAGATAACTGGAAATTGAAAAACTTGAGCAATATTTCTATCTTCTGTTTTTAAATCTGTAACATCTTTATTATCAAATAATATTCTTCCAGCCGAAGGTCTCACTAAGCCAGATACAATATTAAGCATCGTAGTTTTTCCACATCCAGAAGGACCTAAGATTGCATATCTATTTCCATTTTCCCATGTCATTGAGAAAGGATTCAAAGCATAAACTGGATTTGGATCATTTGGATTGTATGAATGAGATATGTTGCTTAAATCAATTTTAGCCATTCAAACCCCCAAAAGGTGAAGATGCTAATTTTCCATCAGCATGAAACGCATAAGCTCTATCAATTTTAAAATTAATTTTTACTTTATCGTGTATCTTAAAGTTTAGAACTTCTTCTATTGAAACTATAATTTTTGTATCTCCTCTTTTTAAATGTAACAATGTTTCTGAACCACTAATTTCTGCAAGCTCAACTTCAAATTCGTGTCCGTTTTCGTTTAATTGAATATCAGAAGATCTTAATCCGATTTTTAAACCATCTTCGGTTAATTTAGATAAATGTTGTGGAGCCTCTACATCTATGCCTTCAAATCTAATCTGATTATCTGAAATTTTAGCTTCGATAATATTCATTGGTGGGTCATTAGAAATTTCTGCAACTTTTAAAGAGTTGGGGTTTTCAAATATTTCTTTTGCTGGACCAACTTGTAAGACCTTGCCTTCATCTAAAACTATAACTTCACCATTTAATTCCATAGTTTCTCTTGGATCTGTGGTTGAATAAATTAATATTGTTTCATCTGCTAACCCTTTAGAAAATAAGTTTTTAAACTCATCTCTAAGTTGCTCTCTCAATTTGTAGTCTAAGTTTACTAGAGGCTCATCTAGCAATAATATTTTAGCGTTTTTGACTAAAGATCTTGCAAGCGAAACCCTTTGTTGCTGACCTCCAGAAAGTTCTTGAATCTTTCTGTTTTCATAACCTAATAAACCCACAGACTTTAAAGCATCCATCACTTTTTCATTAATAATACTTTGATCTATTTTTCTTTGTTTCAAAGGAAAGGCTATGTTTTCAAAAACATTTAAATGAGGATAGTTTATAAATTGCTGATAAACCATTGCTACATTTCTTTCCCAGACAGGAATTTTTAAAAAATTTTTACCATCAAATTCAATTTCACCACTATCTGGTGTTAAAAGACCAGCTATTGTTTTTAATAGAGTTGTTTTTCCAGATAATGTTCTTCCTAGAATTGTATATAGATTTCCTTCTTTAAAATTAAACGATACTTCGTTTAGATGATATTGATCATCTGGTTTATATGATAAATTATTTGCAACTAAATCCATTACTTAATAGCTCCTGATAAATTTCCTTTTGATAAATATCGTTCAACTATAAATGCAACAATAATTAATGGTGCTACTGAAACTAAAGCTGATGCTGATAAGCTCCACCAAGGAGTTACAGACGAATTTAATGCAACAATTTTAACAGGTAATAACTGCACCTCTGTAAATGTTAAAATAAAAGCAAAGAAAAAATCAATCCATCCAAAAATTATACAAAACATTCCTGCTACAATTAAACCAGGTATTGAATTTGGTAAGACCACTTTTAAAAATGCTTGATAAGGATTACAACCATCAATTAGAGCTGTCTCGTCAATTTCTCTTGGCACTTTATTAAAAAAGTCGACCATAATCCAAACTGCTATTGGCATTAATAAAACAATATAAACAACAATTAGCCCAGTCAGACTATCTAATAAATTTATTGAACTTAAAAATAAAAAAAATGGAATTGATAAAACAATCGGTGGCATAATTCTTTGTGAGATAAAGAAAAAAGTAATGTCGTTATTTTTTACAAAACCCGCCTTAAATGTGTATCTTGATAATGCATAAGCAGACAATGTTCCAAGAATAATACTAATTAAACTTGCGGTACAAGTTACAAACAAACTGTTAAAATATGGTTCAATTATATCTACTCCACCTTTAGCTGGAGATTTAATTAAAACCTTCCAACCTTCTAAATTTGGCTCAAAGTCAACCCATGGAATATATGTTACTCCCCCATTAACAGACTGGAAATCTTTAAAAGATGTTGTTAAAGCCCAAAGAAAAGGAGCAACTACAAATACTGTCCAAACGACAATAAAAAAATATTTCAAAAAAATATATAGTTTATTCATTATCTATTCTTTTAATAAAACTTTAGTTAATACCTTTGCTATAATAGTTAGACTTATGATCATGATTATTAAATAAGTAAATGACATCGACGCTGCATAACCCATTTGAAATTCTCTCAATCCTTTAATAAAGATATAAAAACTTGAAGTTTCCGTAGAAGTACCTGGTCCACCTGAGGTCAAAACATAAACTGTATCCATAATCTTTGATGCCTCAATTAACCTTATAATTATTGCTCCAATTGAGATGGGAGCCATCAATGGAAATGTTACATAAATAAATTTTCTAACTGGGCTAGCGCCATCAATCGCAGCAGCTAAAAATGGTTCTTTAGGTAATGACAATAACCCTGCTAATAAAAGTAAAAACATAAATGGTGTCCATTGCCATACCTCAACTATAATAACTGTAAATTTTGCAATAACAGGATCTGTCAACCACTTGGGAGCTACCCCAAAAACTGATAACAAATCATTTACTGGTCCAAGAGACTCGTGAAAAAAAGTTCTCCAAATAACCGTCATGATCACCGGGGTTGTCATCATTGGAACTAAAAAAAGAACTCTAAAAAATCTTTTAAATTTAATATCTTTCCAAACCATATGTGCCAGTGCAAAACCAATCACATATTGTAAAATAACTGTTGTAACTGATAAAAAACTCAATCTAAAAAATGATTCCCAGAATCTAGGGTCATCAGTAAATAATCTTATGTAATTTTCTAAACCTATGTAATCTAAACCAGGATTATAACTATTCCATCCTGACAAACTTAATCTAACTACGAAAATAATTGGAAAAATTAATATTCCTATCAACACAAATAAACCTGGAAACAGAAAGAAATATTTATGCTTAAAATTCATTTATATAAAAAGGATTATATTATTTTTGTAATATGTGGCCATTTAAATTAATGGCCACATAAAGTATTTTTAAATTATAGCTTGTTGTCTTCCATTTTGACACCAACAGCATAGGCATCTTGAACTGCTTTTTTACCTACTCTGCTTACAATTGCTTCCCACTCTTTAGCAACTTCGTCTAAAGCTTCTTGAGGAGATAATTGTCCTGCTAAAGCTTTTGAAGTTCCTGTAGCAACAGCACTTGTAAATTCAAATACACCTGGAACTCTTAGAGGGAAAACTCTGTTATTACTTTTTTCCATATCTAAAAGTGTTTGAGTGTAACTGTTAGCGATCTCTGGATCCCAACCCATACTATTAATATAAATGTTAGGGTCAAAGTCTGAGTTTTTAAATGGGTTAACACCAAATCTACCAATAGCTAAATCAGCTTGGTGGTTTGCACCATTAGAAAAGAAGCAAAGATAATCAAATGCCATATCTTTTACTTTACTTTTCTTAGCAACACCTACAGCCCAACCCCAAACAATGTAAGGAGCCTGGTTGTATTGGTTTTCCCAGCTATTAGATACTCTGTTCCAAACTCTATCAGCGCCTGGAAGTGGAGCTGCACCAACTTTATTTTTAATTGGGCTGTCATCTTGCATCGCTGCAATAAATGCATCGTCCCAAGAGAAACTAAATAAAGTTTGTCCACCACCAAATGATCCGATTTCATCACCTAGACCAAAGTTAGTTCCTCCTGGAGGAACATATTTAGTAGCTTCAACCCAATCAGTTAATGCTTCAACAAATCCTGGGTTATTGATGTTTGGCTTCATAGTTTCTAAATCAAAAAAGAAACCACCTGGAGTTCTAGGGTTTTTAGCATAAGCAACTGATCTGCTGAAAAAAGCTGCAAACATTAAGTCATCTTTTTTCATAACTTCAGCTGAACCATATTCTTTTTCACCATCTCCATCCCAATCCCAATCATTGAAATATTTAGCCATTTGAGCGTATTCTTTCCAAGTTCTTGGAACTCTTAACTCATTACCTGTGTCAGCTTTATATTTCTTCTGCATTTCTGGATTATCAATGACATCTTTTCTATATTTTAGATAATGTCTGTCACCATCAACTGGGTATTGATACATAGTTCCATCCCAAGATGATACACCCATATGAGATTTAGTTACGTCTTTCATCTCAGGTGAGTTCATATACTTCTTAGGAACTGGTGCTAAATATCTTTTCCAGTCATTGATGAAGTTAGAAAATCCAAACACAACATCGTAAGGAGCTTGTCCAGCTTGGAAAGGAACCATTGCTTTTGAGTACAAATCACCTGCTGGTGTATGTGTAACTTCAACTTTTGCACCAGTTAATTTCTCAAACTGTTCAGCGTGTAAAGCTGTTGGCTCTCCCATTACTGGAATTGCGTGAGTGTTTATTTTAAGAGTTTTTCCTTTGTAATTTTTCTTAGACATCTTCTCATAAGAACAGTCACCAGGAATATCTCCTGTAGCTTTGATATGTGGAAACTGATCGCTCCACTTATCAGCATATGCCATAGGACTAAATATCATTAAACTTGATATAATAGCCGTCAAGCAAGTTTTCATTAGTTTCATTATTACCTCTCTCTTCCTTTACTTAATTACGGAACTAAAACAGCTCGTCCCTTAACTTTACCGTCGTTAAGATCATGGAGCGCTTTATTAGCATCGTCCAATTTATATTCTTGCATGGATAGCTTCACTTTTCCTCGATCAGCTAACTCCATCAATTCATATAATTCAGACCACGTTCCCACTAAATTACCTACGATTGTTTTTTCAGAAATAATTAAATCAACTGCTAATGATTTAATTTCTTCCCCGTATCCAACAATGTAGTAAAAACCACCATTAGAAGTCATTTGAATTCCCATGGCAGTAGATCCTTTTTCACCTACGAAATCGATAACAGCTTCTGAACCTTTTCCTTTAGTTAGTTCTTGAACTTTTTCAATTTCGTTTCCATCAATTAAAACTCCGTGATCACCACCAAGTTCCATTGCATGTTTTAAAGCTGCTTCAGATTTCTCAACTATAATAATGTCAGCTGCACACATTGCTTTCAAACATTGAATAGCGATATGACCTAAACCTCCTGCACCAATTATTGTACAGCTTTGACCTGGCAATAAATGTCTAGTTGCCTTTTTAACAACTCTATAAGCTGTAAGACCTGCATCTGAAAAAGGTGCAACATCTTTAGGTGCTAAAACTTTTGGAAGCTTAATTAAATTTCTAACACTCGTTTTTAATAGCTCTGAATATCCTCCTTCTTTAATACTTAAACCAGGAAATGCTCCAGCAGCAGCATGCATATCATTACCTCTTCTACAATCTAAACAAGTACCACCCGTTCCTGATATTAATGGGTGCAAAATGACTGGGTCACCTTTTTTATATTCTGTAACATCCTTACCTACGTCCTCTACCCATCCTGCATTTTCATGTCCCATCACACATGGTAACAAAGTTCCATCTGGATCTTGAATATGTTTCCATACTCCTTCAATTATATGTAAATCTGTTCTGCAAACTCCTGCAGCACCAATTTTAACAATTACATCTGATGCCTTCTCAATCTTCGGATCTGGCATTTCTTCACCTGTAACCCAAACTTTTTCTTTCATTTCTGGGTCATACTTGTGCAAAACCTGTGCTTTCATCGTTTTCTCTCCCTTTTAATTTTCAAAACCTTATTAAAAAATCGAAGTCCGATGGAGTCAATGCCGCTTTTAAGTGTCCAAATAGTTTACAAATACAACCTGTGGTTAGTTGTTGAACACTTTAATTTTATTTATCTTTCAAAAATGGGAAATTTATCTTCAACAAGTAAAGAATTTAAAAATATTCTAAAAAAAAGAGGAATGATGTCCTATGAGATGGGCAAAGAAATTTCTGATAGCTGGTCGAGGTGTATTGCTGAGGGGCTTAATCCGTTTCAAGATCCAAAACAAAGCGTCGTATCTTCAATTGAATTAAAAGAGATTAAAGAAAAAAATGAGTCTCTTAGAAAAATAGTTCTTCCTGAATTAGAACTTTTATACTCTCAAATTGCTGGTACCAATTTTATGGTCGCGTATTCAGACGAGAATGGTTTGGTACTTGATACAATATATGACAAAACTTGTCTTCAAACCGACGTAGGTAAAACAGTTATACCAGGATCTATATGGGCTGAGAAGGTTTGTGGTACAAATGGTTTAGGATTATCTGTTGAATTAAAAAAACCAACAATAGTTTCTGGTAAAGAACATTTTTTTACAGCGCATGAAAATATATCTTGTTTCGCAAGTCCAATAATTAATTATGACGGTAAGACTATTGGAATTATAGATGCTTCAACTGACTATATGTCTAGAGAGCAACATACTCTAGCTTTAGTGAAACTAGCAACCAGAAGTATCGAAACAAAATTATTTTTAAAAAAGTTTGAGCATGAATTAATTTTATCCTTTCATCCTCGACAAGAATATTTATCAACAACAAGTGTTGGTTTGTTGGCTGTCAATGGAGATGGTCTAATTGTAGGTGCTAACAGTAATGCAAAAATTATGCTTAATGGATTAGTAGATCTTAAAAATGAAAATTTTAATAAAATTTTTACAAATTCATTTTCATCTATTGCATCAGATTTATTAAATAATAAAACATTAAAAATTACTGATCATTTAGGCTCATCTGTTTTTGTGGTCAAAAGTCAAATATTTAAGAAAAACAAATTTGTTGAAACAAAAAAAGAAAAGAAAAGGAGTACTTGTAAAAATTGTGAAGATACAAAAATTAAAAGAGAGAAATGTACTTTAATTAGATCAACTTTTGATGAAACAAATAATATCTCTGCAACTTCTAGAAAATTAGGTGTTTCTAGAACAACAATTTATAAACACTTACAATAAATTTATTTAATCAATTGGATAGTCCCAAGCATTACCACCTATAACTTTAGAAATCGCTGAAAAATCTTTAGTATCATTTCCTTCTTTACAAAATTGGTCATAAATTTCTAGAGCCATTTTTCCTAATGGTGTTTGAGCATTTACGCTTTTCGCACAATCGTTTGCAAGTTTAAGATCTTTATTCATCATTCCTGCAGAGAAACCCGGACGATAATTATTATTTGAAGGCGTGCCATCAATTAAACCAGGCAAAGGTGGATAAACAGAAATTGGCCAACTGTTACCTGATGCATTTTTCATAATTTCATGAACTTTTTTAATATCTATATTTAATCTTTTTGCTAACATTAATGACTCTGAAGCAGCAATCATTGCAATGCCTAAAGCCATGTTGTTACAAATCTTAGCACCATTCCCACTACCTAAATCACCTGCATGAAATATATTTTTTCCCATGATTTTTAATAAAGGAAGCGCTTTTTCAAAAGCTTCTTTTGATCCACCAACCATTATATTTAAAGTTGCTTTTTGCGCTCCCATTACTCCACCACTAACTGGCGCATCAATCATTTCTATTCCTTTTTCTGAAGCTTTTTTTCCAATCTTGATAGAAGTTTGAATATCAATTGTAGAACAATCAATTAGCAAACAATTTTTTGAAACTTTATTTATTATTCCATTATCACCTAAATAAACTTCCTTAGAATGCTTGCCCTCTGGAAGCATAGTAATAACCGTCTCAACATGATCTGTAATTAGATCATCTAAATTTTCCGCTGTTTCAAGATTTTTATCTTTTGCAATCCCAAGCATTTTTTTTGAGACATCAAAAACTTTTACAGATTTACCTGCCTTCATTAAATTTTCAGCCATTGGACAACCCATGTTGCCAACGCCGATGAAAGCTATCGATTGAGACATTTTAATTTACTTTATTAATACAATTTCCAGTTCTAAAAAACTCATCTAAATTATCAATTGCTAAATTTCCCATTGCAATTCTTGTATCTTTTGTTGCACTCCCAAGATGAGGTAAAACAAAAGCACTTGGGATTTTTAAATAACCAGGATTTAAATTTGGTTCATTTTTATAAACATCTAATCCTGCTGCATAAATTTTTCTTCTATTCAATGCATCAATTAAAGCTTCATCATCAACTATATCACCTCTTGCAACATTAGTTATCACAGCACCTTTGGGAAAATACTCAACAGTCTCTTTATTTATCAAGTTCTCTGTTTCTTTTGTGGCTGGACAACAAATTGATAAAACATCTGAGACTGAAAAAAGACTTTTTATGCTGTCATGATATGTTGCACCTTGTTCTTTATCTTCACTTAATTTTGAACGATTATGATAATGAATAACCATACCTAAAGATTTTGCAATTTTTGCAATTTTTTGGCCAATACGACCCATACCTAAAATTCCTAATCTTGTTCCTGTTAATTGTTTCCCAATTAAATAATCAGCAGACCATTTCCATCCACCTTCTTTTGCAGACTCTATTCCTTCGGAAGCTCTTCTGCACGCTCCTAAAATTAATAAAATTCCGATTTCTGCTGTAGCATCTGACAAAACTTCTGGTGTATTTGTTACTGCTATACCCCTATTCTTTGCTGCTTCTAAATCAATGTTTCCAAATCCAACTGCAAAATTTGAAATAATTTTTACAGAGTCTGGTAATTGATTAATTGTTTCTGCATCTAATTTTTCAGTTAATGATGATAATATCCCATCAAATCCTTCACTCATTTCAATAATTTTTTTTTGTGAATAAAGTTCATCATTAGTATTAAATTTTGCATCAAATAATTTAGATGCTTTGTCTTCACTTTCTCTTATTAAACGTCTTGTAATTAAAACCTTTTTCATAATTTTTATTTTAAAATTTCAGGTTTTGGTCCTCCAGTGTACCAATCTAAAACTTCAATTGTATGTAATATTGGAACTTTAGTACCATGAGCGATTTGGGTAATACAACCAAT
>ENA-OSEY01001624-OSEY01001624.1-marine-metagenome-genome-assembly--contig:-NODE-1624-length-15259-cov-10.423462_pt1 | contig 15259 bp, 15 predicted proteins | sample MGYA00248465_ERZ534230 | MGnify/ENA primary metagenome ERZ534230 (study PRJEB26409, sample SAMN06344110) | marine metagenome | isolation source: Sea water from surface | place: Atlantic Ocean:Southern...
AGAGCTGTTACATTTATGTATTTTGTTTTTTTCCTAGGTTTTGTAATTTTTATGTCTTTTATGAATCAAATTCTTTTAAGAATTCTTAATATTTAATTTTTTTCGAAACTTATAACGTTATATTCCCAATAACCCATCTTGTCATATACGATCTTTAAAATTAAATTTTCATCTTTGTTATACCAAATATCAAAATTTAGCTTCTTATCCTCTGGTGTATTTGGGTCTTTAGATTGTAATTTATAATGTTTGGTTGAATAATTCTTATTATTAATAATAATATTTTCTTCTCCTATAAATTTAACTATTTGTGGTTTTATACTCCCAGATAAAGGACTAATTTGATTATCTGCCTCTAAAATGTCATGATTCCACCAGTTACCTACAATACTATTAATACTAACATTTCCTTTATAAGAGGATCCAATAATTTTAAATTCTTTTTTATTTTCACTTAATTTTAAATCTACAAATTTCCTTTTTTTATTTTGAAAAGTTTCAGAATTAAATGAGACAAGTAAGTTTTTATAATATTTCTCAATACCTTTGCTATTGATTGTAAATAATTTAACCCCTAAAAGTTCTACTTCAAATTTTGTCTCATTTCTAACCTCTAAAAAATCATCTTTATGTTTAAAGAAATATTTACTTAATCCTATTAATTTTCCATCTCTTAAGACTTCCATTTCTATTGTTTTAAATTTTTTATAATCTTGTGGGTGTGAAATTGAATAAGCTGGATAGAGAAATAAGATTAAAAATATAAGAAAAAATTTAATATATCTATTAATAGAAATAATATAACAATTCATAAATAAATATTAAAATATATAATCATATAATGTTTTTAACTATAAGAAATATACCCAAAGTATCATGGAGCTCCAAAGAGCCTTTAAATTTTAAACCAAAAATTAGTACTTTTTTCTTTCTTTGCTTTGGATTAACCCTTTTTGGAATAGGAGAAGGCTTACTTTTAGTTTCGTTTACAGGAGCTTCACCATGGAGTGTTCTTGCTCAAGGAATTTCTAATTATGTTGACTTATCAATTGGAACCATAACATTTTTAATAAGTCTTTTTGTAATTTCTTTGTGGGTTTTTTTAAATCAAAAACCAGGAATAGGGACTGTACTAAATGCAATAATTATTGCTGTGATGATTGATGTTTGTTTAAAATATATATCAACACCAGAAAGTTTTGAGTTAAAAATTGTGTTAGCAATATTTTCTGTATTAATTACTGGTATAGGAAGTGGAATTTATCTAATTGCAAACTTAGGGCCCGGTCCAAGAGATGGACTTATGACTGGTTTACAAAAAAAAACCAATCTACCCATCGCATCTGTTAGAGCTTTTTTAGAAATATCCGTTGTTTCTATTGGATGGTATTTAGGGGGTACAGTTGGGGTAGGAACTGTATTATTTGCCTTTGGAATTGGTCCTTGTGTTGCTTTTGGACTATTTATCGTAGATAAAATTTCTACTAAAAAGTGATTATTACAACCTTCGTTTTCTGTTAAAATTAAATTATGTGGTTTGTTAGAATTAGACTACATAAATTTGTTAGATTAACACTTCATCCACCATGAGGTGAGAGCCTTTCTTTTTTCACTTCTTAAACTTTATTCAAAAAAAATTTTAAAAATTTCGTTATTCCTTCATCAAAAATAATTTTCGTCTAGATAAAAAAAAAGGGCAGTAAAAACCGCCCTTTTTAAATTTTTGTATAAGACTAATTGGGATTACATGCCCATGCCGCCCATGCCGCCCATACCGCCCATTCCTCCAGGAGGCATTCCAGCTGGTCCAGCATCCTTCTCCTCTGGTTTGTCAGCTATCATAGCTTCAGTTGTTACTAATAGTCCAGATATAGAAGCAGCATCTTGTAATGCTGTTCTAACAACTTTAACTGGGTCGATAATACCTTCTTTGAACATGTCAACATATTGTTCAGTTTGCGCGTCATAACCATTAGATGATTTATTTGTTTCTAAAAGCTTGCCTACTATTACTGAACCGTCGACACCAGCATTTTTTGTAATTTGTCTGATAGGAGCCTGTAATGCGCTTTTAACAATCTCTACGCCAGCTTTTTGATCGTCACCTTTAACTTTTACAGATTTATCGAGATCTTGAGAGGCATATAATAATGCACATCCTCCGCCTACCACGATACCTTCTTCAACAGCAGCTCTTGTTGCATTTAAAGCATCCTCAACTCTATCTTTTCTCTCTTTAACTTCAACTTCTGTAGCACCTCCAACTTTGATTACAGCAACTCCTCCAGCAAGTTTAGCTAATCTCTCTTGAAGTTTTTCTCTGTCATAATCTGAAGTTGTCTCATCAATTTGTTGTTTAATTGAATTGCATCTAGCTTCAATATCTGTTTTTTTCCCTGAACCACTGACAATTGTACTGTTTTCTTTGTCAACTTTTACTCTTTTAGCAGAACCTAAATCAGTAAGTTTTACATTTTCAAGTTTAATACCTAAATCTTCAGAAATTACCTGTCCTCCAGTTAATATTGCAATATCTTCTAACATTGCTTTTCTCCTATCACCAAAACCTGGAGCTTTGACAGCTACAACTTTTAAACCACCTCTTAGTTTATTTACAACTAATGTAGCTAAAGCCTCACCCTCAACGTCTTCTGAAATAATCATTAGAGGCCTTCCTGCTTGAACAACAGCTTCCAAAAGTGGAACCATTGGCTGAAGATTTGTTAATTTTTTTTCATGTAACAGAATTAAAGGATTTTCTAACTCTGTTGTCATCTTATCACCATTAGTAATGAAATAAGGAGATAGATATCCTCTGTCAAATTGCATTCCTTCTACAACATCAAGCTCCGTTTCTATTCCTTTAGCTTCCTCGACAGTGATTACACCTTCATTACCAACTTTTTGCATTGCTTTAGCAATCATATTTCCAATTTCTTTATCACCATTTGCGGAAATTGTACCTACTTGAGCTATCTCATCACTATCTTTTACTTTTTTTGCTGAGGAAATAAGTTTCTCTTTAACTTGTTCTACAGCTGCATCGATACCTCTTTTTACATCCATAGGGTTCATTCCAGCTGTAACATATTTACAACCTTCTTTAACGATCGCTTGTGCTAATATCGTTGCTGTGGTAGTTCCATCACCAGCCTCGTCATTTGTTTTACTAGCAACTTCTTTTACCATTTGAGCACCCATATTCTCAAACTTGTCATCTAAATCAATTTCTTTTGCAACAGTCACACCATCTTTGGTAGTTCGAGGTGCACCGTAGGACTTATCAATTACTACATTTCTTCCTTTTGGTCCTAAAGTTGTTTTTACTGTATTAGCAAGTATATCAACACCCTTTAACATTGCTGACCTTGCTTCTGAATCGAATTTAACTATTTTTGCCATTTAATTTTCTCCTTACATTAAATTATTTACCTGATGAAATACCCATAATGTCTGACTCTTTCATTATGTTGTATTCTTTGCCATCAATTTTAACTTCTGTTCCAGACCATTTACCGAACAAAACCTTATCACCTACTTTGACATCCATAGGAATGATTTTTCCATCTTCTGTTTTTGCTCCGCCACCAACAGCAACAACTTTACCTTCTTGCGGTTTTTCTTGAGCCGTGTCTGGTATGATAATTCCACCAGCAGTTTTTTCACTGCTGTCTAATACTTCAATAAGCACTCTATCGTGCAAAGGTTTAAACTTCATAAAAACTCCTTTAAATATTGAATTCATATAGATACAGAAAGCTATTATTTCAAGATATCTATAAAAATATAAAAGCCTTAAAAAACCAAGAAAAATTGGTTTTTTTGAGTTATATCATAATAATGACTGCAAATTTAGAGGAAATAGGTCTTAGTTCGATTGTAGACCAGTTTGATCTTTTCTTTATCGATATATGGGGAGTAGTACATAATGGTATTAAGCTTTATCCAGATGCAATTAATGTTTTAGAGAGGTTAAATGATAAAAATAAAGATTATGTACTTTTAACTAACGCGCCTAGACCAAATTCAACTGTTATTAATTTTTTAAAAAAAATGGGATTAGCAAAATTACATTGTGAAAAAGTTTACACCTCTGGAGAAGCTGCATTAAGGTTTTTAAATGAAAAGAGCAAACAATCGAAATTTTTTCATATTGGCCCGCCAAGAGATTTTGATTTATTTTTTTCTTTTAAAGAAAATAAGGTAAAAAATATTAACGATAGCGAATTTTTACTTTGTACTGGTTTATTTGATGAATATATCGAAGATCTAAATTATTATAAGAATTTATTAAAAAATAAAAAAGAACTGGAAATGATATGTACTAATCCTGACCTGATAGTTGATAGAGGTAATAAGCGTGAATATTGTGCAGGAACTATTGCGAAAATATTTGAGGAAGAAGGAGGAAAAGTAGAATATTTTGGTAAGCCTTATCCACTTGTATATAAGTTATCCGCTAAAATTAAAAATAAAAAAATTTTATGTATTGGAGATAATCTTAATACAGATATTAAAGGGGCAAATTTACAAAATTTTAGTTCACTTTTTATTTCAAGTGGAATTCATAAAAACGAAACAAATTTAAGTTTAACATTTAAAAATCATAACGTGAGGGTTGACTATTTACAGTCTTATTTGAAATGGTAAAAAACTTAAAAATATATAAAGATTTTAATATTTCTAGGAAATTTAATAATTCAATAATTTTAATTGGTAATTTTGATGGATTACATATTGGACATCAAAAATTATTCAAAATAGCACGAAAATATAAGTTAAGAAAAAAACTAAAATTAGGAGTGATTACTTTTGATCCTATACCAAAAATGTTTTTTAATCCAAAATTTAAAAATTATAGAATCTCAAATTTCAATCAAAAAATAGAAATTTTAAAATCATATAATATTGATTTTATTATTAACAAAAAATTCGATAAAAAATTTTCAAAAACCAAATATACAAATTTTATAAAAAATGTTTTGTATAAAAAAATTAAACCAAGATATATTTTTGTTAGTAACAATTTTAGATTTGGTAATAAAAGAGAGGGTGACGTAAGCTCTTTAAAACAGTTTGAAAAAGTATATGGATATAAAATAATTAATCCTTCTCCGTTAAAAAAAAATCTCAAAATTGTATCTTCCACTTTAATTAGAAAATATCTGTCTGAAGGAAAAATAAAGGTTGCGAATAAATATTTAGATAGAAATTGGTCTATCGAGGGTTTAGTTAAAATAGGTAGAAGAATGGGAAGACAAATTGGCTTTCCTACATGCAACATAGATATAGGTGATTATATAATCTCAAAGCCCGGCGTATACTCTGTGAAAGTCAAAATAGGAAAAAATAATAAAAAATACAACGGCATTGCTAATATAGGATATAGACCAACTTTTAATCAAAAAAAACTTTTGTTAGAAGTAAATATATTTAATTTTTCAAAGAACATTTATAATAAAAAATTGAAAGTAGAGTTTATTAGCTTTATTAGAGGTGAAAAAAAATTTAAAAACATTGATCAGCTTAAAAAACAAATCGACAAAGATATTTTAGTAAGTAAAAAAGAGTTAAATAAAAAATTATGAGTAAAGAACATATAAATTTACCAAAAACAGTTTTCTCTATGAAGGCTAATTTGCCAAATAAAGAGCCAAATTTAATTAAGTATTGGGACCAGATAAAATTGTATGAAAGTTTACGCGAAAGTACAAAAGGAAAAGAGAAATTCATACTTCATGATGGACCCCCATATGCCAATGGTAATATTCACATGGGAACAGCTTTAAATAAAATTTTAAAAGACATTATAACTAAATTTCATCAAATGAATGGAAAGGATTCAGTTTATGTTCCAGGATGGGATTGTCATGGACTTCCTATAGAATGGAAAATTGAAGAGCAATATAAAAAAAATAAAAAAAATAAAAACGATATTCCTATTGTTGAATTTAGAAAAGAGTGCAGAGATTTTGCAAATAAATGGATAAAAACCCACAAAGATCAATTTAAAAGATTAGGAGTAGTAGGAGATTGGGAAAATTATTATTCAACAATGAGCTTCGATGCAGAAGCTCAAATAGTAAGAGAGTTAGGTAAGTTTTTGAAAGAAGGAAGTCTATATAAGGGCTATAAACCAGTGCTTTGGTCTACAGTAGAAAAAACCGCTTTATCAGATGCCGAGGTAGAGTACATGGATCATACCTCTGATACGATTTATGTTTCATTTAAAATAAAAAAAACAAATCTAAAGGATTTAGAAAATTCTGAAATTATAATATGGACAACTACTCCATGGACAATTCCAGCAAATAAAGCTTTGGCATATAATGAAAATTTAACTTACCAAATTATTGAATTAAATGATGAGAACGATTTTAAGAATAGAAAAATTGTTGTAGCTAAAGAACTCTTAGAAAATGTAATAAAAGAGTGTGATATTAAAAATTATAAAATTATTAAAGAGATAAAAGGTGAGAATTTTAAAGGTACTATCTGTTCGCATCCATTTATAAGTGATGGATTTGACTATGATGTACCTATGCTGGAAGCACGTTTTGTTACAATTGAACAAGGGACAGGTATTGTGCATTGCGCACCAAGTCATGGCCCTGATGATTTTAATCTTTGTCTCAAACATGATATCAAAGCATTAGAAACTGTTGATGATGATGGTAAATATACAAAACATATTCCATTATTTGAGGGACAGCATATTTTTAAAATTAATCCAATAGTTATAGAAAAACTCAAAAGTGCGAAGAAACTTCTTGCTAATGGCAAACTTAATCATTCTTATCCTCATTCTTGGCGATCTAAAGCTCCGTTAGTGCATAGAGCAACACAACAATGGTTTATTTCAATGGAAAGTCATGGTTTGAGAAAAAAAGCTTTAAAAGCTTTAGACGAAACAATATTTTATCCGAGTAAAGGCAAGGAGAGAATAAAGTCAATGATAGAAACAAGACCAGACTGGTGTGTATCTAGACAGAGAGTGTGGGGTGTGCCTTTGCCAATATTTATTTCAAAAAAAACTAATAATGTGCTTATCGATGATGATGTCTTTGAAAATATCGCAAATATTTATGAAAAAGAAGGCTCTGATTGTTGGTTTTCAGACGACCCACAAAAATTTTTAGGAGATAAATATAAAGCGGAAGATTTTGAAAAATTAAATGATATCGTTGAAGTATGGTTTGATAGTGGCTCAACACATTCCTTTGTATTGGAAAAAAGAGAGGATCTAAAATGGCCTGCATCAATGTACCTAGAGGGATCAGATCAACATAGAGGCTGGTTTCATTCGTCTTTACTTCAATCTTGTGGAACGAGAGGTAAAGCACCATTTGAAAGCATTTTATCACACGGGTTTGTTGTAGATGGCAAAGGTCACAAAATGTCAAAATCTGCTGGGAATACAATATCACCTGAGGAAATATTAAAAAAATATGGTGCCGATATTTTAAGAATTTGGGTTGCAGCTTCAAACTATGCTGAAGATCTTAGAATAGATTATTCTATATTGGAACAACATGCGGAAGCATATAGAAAAATAAGGAATACCTTCAGATATCTTCTTGGAAATTTAAAGGATGAGGTAATAGATTTAGACTTTAACAAAATTAAAGTTAATGAGCTTCCAGAGCTTGAACAAATTATGCTTAATAAAATTCAAGTTTTAAATACTAAATTCCATAATAATTTTAATATTTATAATTTTCACAATCTTTACAAAGAATTATTAAATTTCTGTACTGTAGATTTATCATCTTTTTATTTCGATATAAGAAAAGATACACTTTATTGTGATAAAAAATCTTCAAAAAAAAGAGAAAGTTGTATCGAAGTACTTAATGTAATTATAAATTGCTTATTAAAATGGTTTGCACCTATACTTACTTTTACCACAGAAGAAATTTATAAAATAATAAATAAAGATGGAAAAAGTATTCATCTTGAAAATTTCCCAAAAGTTCCTGCAGAATGGAAAAACAAGTCATTAGAGGAAAAATGGTTAGAGCTTATTAAGATTAGGGACCATTGCAATATAAGCATAGAAAACAAAAGAGCTGAAAAAATCATTGGTTCAAGTTTAGAGGCAAAAGTAGATATTAAATTAGACAATAAACTTTATAAAAAATTTAGTAATTTTGATTTTGAAGAGCTGCTGATTACGTCAAAAGTCGATGTCTCTGAGGATGATACAATTAAAAATGCTTTTGAGGCCTCAACCACTAAGGCAAATGGAAAAAAATGTCCTGTATGTTGGAAAATAAGAGAGGACAAATGTGAGCGGCATGGTGAGATAACTTGATATGAACAAATCAATTTATAGCAAATACGTTTTTTACTTTTTTCTTTTTTTTTCAATTTTTACATTAGATCGAATATCAAAAATTTATATACTAAATATCGCTAATAACGAGGAGCTGAATATTTATATAAACGAATTTTTAAATATAATATTGATATGGAATACTGGTATTGGTTTTGGTCTTTTATCTTTCAGTGATAATTTTTTATATAACGCTATTACATTTATAATATTATTAATAAATTTTATATTAATCTACTTAGCGGTAGCATCTAATAGTATTAAAAGGATATTATATATAGTCATATTAGGTGGCTCGTTTGGGAATCTTTTCGACAGATTTTACTACTCTGCAGTCCCAGATTTTATAGATATTAATTTTAATGGTTATCATTGGTTTGTATTTAACGTTGCTGATATTTTTATTTCTATAGGAATTACTTGCCTTATTTTTATGGAAATATTAGATTATAAAAAACTTAGTAAATGAAAAATATTATAAATTTATTTTTAATTATTGTTTGTTTCTTTGCCACATCATGTCAAGGGACCAAAGATGCGTTACAAGGAAAAAGTAGGGGAGAAAGAAGCGACGAATTTCTTGTTCAAAAAAAAAATCCTTTATCTATGCCGCCAGATTTTAATGAATTACCAGTTCCATTAGATGAAAATATAATTGAAACAAAGGAGTCTGAAAGTGGCTTAAAAGATAAATTAAAAGTTTCTACAAAAGTAAAGAAATCAAAAAATAACAAATCTAAAAGTTTAGAACAAACAATAATAGAAAAAATTAATTAGTAATGTTCTCAAAAAACATAACTTTTATTAATTTTAAAAATAAAAAAATTAAAAATATCAAAGCAAAAACAAATAATCTAAAAAAATATGAGTGGTTGAAAAATTACCCTTTATTGAAAAGTTTTACTAAAAGTTTCAAGTACAGCTATTCAAAAAAAGACATTAATAAATATAAATTTTATAAAGACTTTCGATTAATTGGTATGGGTGGATCTATTTTAGGAACAGAGGCTATATATCAATTTTTAAGACATAAAATTAAAAAAAACTTTTACTTTCACAATAATCTAATTCCACAAATTAAAAATTTAAAAAAAATGCCAAATATTGTTGTATCTAAATCTGGAGAAACTTTAGAAACAATTTCAAATTTTAATATAATTCTTAAAAATAAAAATAATAAAAATATTATTATAACAGAAAATACAAATAATTATCTTAGACGATTATCTAATAAAATAAAAAGCGATATATTTGAACATAAAAATTATATTGGGGGCAGATATTCTGTTTTGTCTGAAGTCGGAATGTTGCCTGCTGAACTTATGGGTTTAAACGAAAAAAATTTTAAAAAATTCAACTATTTAATAAAAAATAAAAGATTTTTAGAAAATTTAATAATCAATGTTGAAAATATAATTCACTATGTAAAAAAAAATAAAAAAAACTCTATTATTTTAAATTACGATGAAAGCTCTGAAAACTTTTTTAAATGGTATCAACAATTAACAGCTGAATCGTTAGGTAAAAAATCCAAAGGTATTACCCCTATAATTTCATCAATGCCTAAAGATAATCATAGCCTGTTACAACTATATTTAGATGGTCCAAAAAATTGCTTTTTTACGTTTTTTAACGTTACATCTAAAACTAGTAATAAACAGAGTAATAAATTTATTCTTGATGATAAAAAATATCTAAAAAATAAAAATTTGTCTGAAATTTTAGAAGCACAAGAAAAATCGACGCAAAACATTTTTAGAAAAAAAAATATACCTTTTCGTTCATTTAATATTAAAAAAAAAGATGAAAACACTCTCGGAGAACTATTTTGTTTTTGTGTGTTAGAAACTATTCTTTTAGGACATGCATTAAAGGTAAACCCTCTAGATCAACCATCTGTTGAATTAATTAAAACCGAAACAAAGAGATTGCTAAGCAAACTTTAGGAAGATTATTTTTGATAATCCATAATTTTTGGTTTTCACCATCTTTAGTTCGCTAGGTATTTTATCGTTAGAATTTTTATGTCTGTGAATTACTATTACCCCAATAATATCCAAAAGTTTGGAATGAATTATTTTATCTAAAATTAAATCTAGATTATTTATTTTAAAAGGTGGATCAATAAAGATTAAATTAAATTTTTTATTTTTAATTGTTTCTAAATTACTATCTATAAAATCTTTATTGACTATTTCACAATTATTGTTGAATTTTAACTTATTTATATTTTTTTTTAATATCTCAATTACAGGTAAATAGTTTTCTACAAAAAATACTTTACTAGCTCCTCTAGAAATACACTCAAGTCCAAAAGAGCCTGTTCCTGAAAAAATATCTAAAATACTTAAATTTTGAAAAGATATATTTAAATCATTATTATGGATTAATGTATTGAAGATAGATTCTTTTGTTAAATCTTTTAGAGGTCTTGTTTCCTTATCTTTTGGCTGAAATAACCTTACTCCTTTTGAAAGTCCTCCAATTATTCTCATTTATCAATTACTCTAAAACCAATATCTTTCCTATAATATTTGTTTTCCCATTTCACATTCTCTAAAATTTCATTTGCCTTTTTTCTTGCAACACTGAGCGATTTTGACAAAACTGTTGAATTTAAAACTCTTCCACCTGTAGCCAAAATCTTTCCATCTTTGTCTCTAGTAGTCCCAGCATGGAATATTTGCTGATTGTCATCAACTTTTATTGTATCTAAATTTTTAATAATACTATTTTTTTTATATTGCTCAGGATATCCCTTATTTGCTGCAACAACTGTTATTGAATCATTTTCACTCCATGTAATTTTTTGCTCAAGAATTTTATTTTCAAGTGTAGAAATTAAAATTTCGAGAAGATCACTATTGAGACGCATCATTAATACTTGGCACTCAGGGTCGCCAAACCTAATATTATACTCAATCAACTTTGGTTCACCATTATTTATCATCAAACCTGCATATAATATTCCTTTGTAAATTAGTCCTTCTTTTCTTAAACCATTTAATGTTGGCTCAATTATTTCTTCTTGGATTTTATTCTCTAGTTTATTATTAATAATTTTTGAAGGCGAATAAGCACCCATGCCACCAGTGTTTAAACCAACATCTCCCTCTCCAATTTTCTTGTGATCTTGTGCAGTTCCTAAACATTTATAATCATATCCGTCTGTAATAACAAAGTAGCTTAGTTCCTCACCCTCTAAAAACTCCTCAATAAACACTTTGTTTGAAGATTTAAACTTACCATCCAATATTTCTTGAACATCCTTTATTACTTCATCTAGATTATTGCATATCGTTACTCCTTTACCTGCAGCAAGTCCATCTGATTTTACGACTACTGGAAATGAAACACTACTTAAGAATTTTTCTATCTGATTGATATCTGATATTTCAAAATATTTAGCGCTAGGAATATTATATTTTTTACAGATGTTCTTCATAAAAAATTTTGATCCTTCTAACTGAGAACACTTTTTATTAGGGCCAAATATTTTTATATTTTTTTTCTCAAAGTAATCAACAATTCCATTAACCAAAGGTATCTCAGGACCAACTACTATAAGTTCTACATTTAATTTTAAAACAATTTTATATATTTCATCGAAATCATTTATATCTGCAAAAATATTTGTCGCAATTTCATCAGTACCAGCATTACCTGGTATACAATATATTTTATTAATCTTAGAAGATTTTAATAGCTTATAGCATAGTGCATGCTCTCTTCCTCCACTTCCAATTATTACAATATTCATGTATTAACTTATAAACTAAAAATGTTTAAAAAATTAGCAAAATTAAAATATTTGCCAAATAATTACGAAGTTATAGAACACGGAGATCATGTTGTTTGTGCAGTATCTGGAAAGGAAATTAGTTTAGAAAAACTTACATATTGGAATGTCGATAAACAGGAAGCCTATTTTTCTTATAAGGAAGCATCACAAAAATTTAAATAAACTCATACTATTTCCAACGATTATGTGTCCATATCCATTGACTGGGATTACTTAAAATTCTTTTTTCTATAATATTATTTAATCTATTGGTTATATCAATAATCTCAGATTTATTATTAAATTTAATTGGTTTATCTATACTCATATTAAAATATATTTTGTTCTTTCTCTCAATATAAACAGGGACAATCTCAAGCTCATATTTTTTAATAATTTGCGCTGGTATACTTGTTGTTAGTGCTAATCTGTTAAAAAAATTGCTTTTCACGCCCTCACTTACTCTTTGATCAATCATCAGTGCAATCGAAAAATTTTGTTTTATAAATTTTAATATTTCTCTACTTCCAGACTTACCTTTTTTTATCTGGTTTCTGCAGATATATTTTTTTCTTATATTTTCCATGGTATTATTTAAAAAAAAATTGTTTAAAGGTCTGTATATTGCAGCTAAATCTATTCCTGCTTTTTCAAGACACAATGCCATTAATTCGAAATTATTAAAATGTGCTGAAATAAAAACTACACTTTTCTTTTCTCTTATAATCTCATCTAAAATATCTTTTCCCTCTAATGTAATATATTTACTTAAATTTGAATTTCTGAAATGTTTTATAAAAGGATATTCAGCTAGTATTCTTCCATAGTTGCCCCACATCTCACTTACTATAACGGTTCTATCATGATCATTGTTGCCGATATTACACTCTTCTAAATTATGCAATATTTTCTTGTTATCCCTAATTAATGGTCCAAAAAGTTTTCCAATTTTCTCACCTATATTTGACGCTCTAGAATATCCAAGTAAACTAAAAATAAAAAATAAAAATTTGATAATAATATACTCGAAAAAATATCTTACTGATTTCATATTTTCTCTTTAATTAAATTTTTAAAAACATCAAATTTTTCAATTTTGACACTTAATTTTGTGAAATAAATTAATGATTTATATTTATGCTCAAGTCTTTCATAGTCTTTTTCTGTTGTTAATATTATTGCATTATTTTCGTTAGCAAAATTTATAATTTTATCTAAATCATTATTTGTAAATTTATGATGATCAGGAAAACTAATTTTTTTTATCACATTTAAATTTTTTCTTTTAAGCAATTCAAAAAAACTTTCTGGGTTACCAATTCCTGCAAAAGTTATAAATTTTTTTTCTCTAATTGAATTATCAATTTCAATATTATAATCAAAATAAAAAAACTGTAACTTTTTATTATAATTTAATAATTGTCTCTCTTTTTTTTGATCTTTTTTGCCTTTTATCATTATACAGTCTGCATATTTTAAAGCATCTAATGACTCTCTCAACGGGCCTGAGGGAATTATATTACCGTTTCCAATCCAATTATTTTCATTAAAGCAAACAATGGATAAATCTTTTAAAAATTTTGTATCTTGAAACCCGTCATCTAGTAAAGCAACTTCGTAATTTGAATTATCTAGACTTTTTAAAGATTTAATCCTACTTTTTTCAGAAATTACTGGACCAATTTTATTGAGAATATTTATTTCATCATGAATATATGGATAAAACTTTTTAATAAAAACGGGTTTTTTATTAATCGAGCTTAAAATTTTAAATATTTCTATTGAAATAGGAGTTTTTCCAGTGCCACCTAAATAAATATTTCCTACGCAAATTATTGGAAATTTAAACTTTTCTCCTTTTTTAAAACGTTTTAATTTTGTGACAAAATATACAATCAGACTTAAAGGAAGTAAAACTAGTGAAGATATTGTTTGCCTATTGTTGTCCCAAAATTTCGGTTTTTTAAATCGCATTAAATATATTTTAATACTTCATTATAATTGTCATTAAGAATTTTTTTACCAAAAGTGTTCAAATTAAGTACATTTTTATTCATTTTATTTTTTTTAAATTTTACTGCATTTAAATGATTAATTACTTCATTTGGATTTTTAACTAAAAAACACAAATCAAGTTTCTTTAACAACGCATATACTTCACTAAAGTTATAAGTATAAGGTCCATGTAAAACTTTACATTTTAACCTAACAGCCTCCAATGGATTTTGTCCTCCGTGCTTAATCATAGATCCACCTAAAAATACAATATTACATTGATTTATGAACGAATTTGTCTCACCAAAGCTATCCACAAGATAAATATCTGTTTTTTTATCTATGTTCGACTTATCACTGTGAAGATGTACTTTTAAACCTGAATCCTGTAAACGACTTATTATATCTTTACATCTGTCAATATGTCTTGGAATAATTACAGTTAAACTATTTTTAATTTTATGCTTTATAAGTTTTTGTGCTTTGCCACAAAATTCTTCTTCCCCATGATGTGTACTTATTCCTCCAAATACAAAATTTTTCGATTTAAAAAATTTTTTTAACTTTTTCGATGTAATATCGCGATATCTCACAGATCTATTTTCTGAAAATTTTAAATTTCCAAAGTTCTTAATATTTTTAGATCCTAGTTTTTTTAAAAAAATTATAGTCTCTTTATTTTGAGATAAAGATAAATTAAATTTATTAAAAATTGATTTTGAAAAATTTCTCAAATTGTTCCATCTTAAAAAAGTTTTTTTAGTCATTCTGGCATTAATTAATATTAATGGTATTGCTTTTCGGTTAATTTCATTTATGAAATTGGGCCAAATTTCTGACTCTATAAAAATCGCTACTGAGGGTTCCCAATTAGATAAAAATTTTTTAACTAATATCCTAGAGTCTATCGGTAAAAATTGGTGAATAGTTTTTTTAAGTTTAAACTTTTTAAAAACTTTTGATGAACTCAAAGTACTCGATGTAATTAGAATTTTTTTAATATTTTTATTTTTTTCAAATTTTTCAACTAAAGGAATTATACTTAAAATTTCTCCTACACTTGAACCATGAAACCAAATAAGTTTACCTTTAATACTTTTTTTTTTAAATATACCTAATTTTTCTTTATATCTAATAGGATCCTCCTT
>ENA-OSEY01001626-OSEY01001626.1-marine-metagenome-genome-assembly--contig:-NODE-1626-length-15248-cov-5.148968_pt1 | contig 15248 bp, 15 predicted proteins | sample MGYA00248465_ERZ534230 | MGnify/ENA primary metagenome ERZ534230 (study PRJEB26409, sample SAMN06344110) | marine metagenome | isolation source: Sea water from surface | place: Atlantic Ocean:Southern...
ACTAAAAAATATTTCAGAAAAAATTTATGACGAGATTGGTTGTATTGAGGAAAAATATTTACAAACTGCTTTATCTATTGAATTTGATAATAAAAAAATTCCTTATCTAAGAGAATATAATATACAGGTATTTTATAATAAATATCCTTTGGGCTTATTTGAATTAGATTTTGTAATATTTCCTCACGATGATTTAAATGAAATAATTTTAATTGAAACTAAGCTTTCATCTAAAATTAATGATGATCACAGGCAGCAATTAAAAAATTATTTAAGATCTGCACCTTTAAACAGTCATGTAGATATTAAAAAAATAAGTACGGGAATTTTGTTAAACTTTAAAAAAGTTGAAAAGTTTAAAGATGGCATAAATGAAATTCCAGATGATAAAATTGATATAGAAGTTTGGACTTTTAAAAATAGTAAATTGGTAAGTGCAGAAAAAAACAACTAATTTTATGACAAAGAAGACTAAGAATACTAAACCTTTTAAAAATCAATGGATTATTAGAAGTAATGATGAGATTCAAAAAATAATTAATAAATTTCCTCTGTACACGAAGAAAGATTTTAGAGGGGAAGGTAAAAACAATAAAAGAAAAATTTTAACACGAAAAGAGACAGAAAGATCTGGTTTAATATTTGGTCATAAAGGAAACAAGCTTTCTTTACAGGAAGTTTATAAGTATTCTACGTCAGAAAGTATTTTAAGATTTGAAAAAGGAATTATCACAGAGGAAAATTTCAGAAATAATTCAAAATCTAAGAAGAAAAGAAATGCAACGCCAATATACTTAAAGAAAAAACAGTATAAAGAAAGACACGCAAATCTTACAGAAGCTCAACTGATAGAAAAAAGAAGAAGAGATAAAGAATACAGAGATAGAGTTAAAAATAATTAAAAATAATGGACTTAAAAGAATATTTAGAAGAACAAATAAAGAAAAACAAAATTAATTGGAAAAGTAAAAGTGAGATTATAAGGTGTTCAGGAAATAAAATTAGTGGACATACAAATAAAATTGTTAAACAATATGAAAAAAAATTTAATTTTGGATCTGAAACTGAAATAAAGGATAAAGAAATAAAAAAGTATTTTAAAAAACAAATTAAAAACAGCTTTATAAGCGTAGAAGGTGCAGTGAGAGAAATTCAGTTACTTCTTCCAAAAGATATAATAATCGGTGAGACAATAATTTATAATAGATTAAAAAATCCAAAATTTAATACAAATAACCTAAGACCCCAAACTTTAGATAATCAAGTTTCCAAATTTGCTGCTTATAATGTTAAAATTACAAAAGAATTTATTGATAAAGTAGATAGTTTAAAAGAAGAGGGAATTTATTTAACCATAGAAGAAACTATGAGAGGAAGTCATACCTTAAGATTAAAAACAAATGAAAATTATGGAAATTTAGATAAGTCTTTTCCTCCAAATAATGAAAGTATTATATCAATTAAAAAACTAATTAGAGAGCTAAAAGACAAATGAATTTTCTTGATAGGTTTAGATACAAATATGATGATTTGAATGAGTTAGGAATTGTTAAAAACATCAATCATGATAAAAAAAACTATAATAATCAAAATTTAAGAAACTTATTATCTAGTTCGGTTAAGGTAAGTAAGAATTTATTTCCTAAAATAGATAAATCAATAAATAATGTTTTTCAAAGACTAGGAATAAATAATAACTTCAATTTTTTTATAACGGCAAATCACATAGAAACCCAAGCAGCTTGCGCGATGATGCCCCAAAGCCCTAATGCAGAAATAATTATTACATCAAGAATGATTGAATTGTTAAATTCTGAAGAACTTGAGAGTGTTATAGCTCATGAAGTTTCTCATTTTTATTACCAGCACAGTCTCTACCCAAGTATTGACAAAGCCAGAAATAGGACTGAGTATCTTAATTTTCTTCACTTAAGTAGAGCTGCAGAAATATCTTCTGATCGTGCCGGATTATTAGGATCCGGTGATATTGAAAATTCATTGAGAGCAATGTTAAAAATATCAACAGGATTACCTGATGAACATATTTCTTTTAATTTTAGTTCTTATTTAGATCAATTGAGAGAGTTGAGGCAATTAAAAGGAAATCAAAATTTACTATACTCTACTCATCCAACATTTCTTAATCGTATGCAGGCATTAATATGGTTTTCGATGAGTAATGAATATAATGAATATTTTAAGACAAATAAAAAAGGTACTTATGATTTAAAAACTATCGATGATAAAATTAATGAGAGTATTAAAAAGGTTACAGGAAATGAATTAGATGTCTCAAATAAAGAAATTATAAATAAAGCATTGCTTTGGGGATCTTTAAGTATTTACCTTGCAGACAAAAAATTTTCAAAAGAAGAACAAAATAAATTTGAAAAAAGATTTGGTGAGAAAACTACAGTCAGCATCAAAAGTTTATTGAGTATTTCAAAAATGTCAGTAATTGAAAAAAGAGTAGAAGAGGCTTTTAAAGAAGCTGAAATTTTAATGAAATCTGACAAAGAGAAAATAAAGATTATTTTAAACGAAATATTTTCGGAATCAGATAATCACAATGAAGATGCAAAAAAGGAGTTAAGTCAACTTATATTAAGATTAAATATATAACTAATTTATTTGTTATATTGAGATCTTAAATTTGCAGCTAAATCTCTCATTTCTTTAGCTCTTTCTCTAATCATTTTATCGGTATTATTTGTTAAAGCATTCCATCGACTATATTCTTTTCTTAAAATTTTAAGCTTTTCATCTTTAGTCATATCTTTATTTATCCCAAACACACTTTCCTCTACCTCTTCACCAAAATCTACAAATTTTACAGATGAAGTTTTTTGTTTTTTAATTTCTTGATATTTCTCTTTATTTAGTTCTAGTTCCTTAGAAACTTTGTCTATAAACTTATTTTCTTTACTATTAAAAGTTTCATCTTTTGTCGCAAGATTAAGTAAAAAATCTATTATTTCATATCTTTCGTGTATTACAGAATTTTTCTTTAGGTCTTTTAGAATATCATCTAAATTTAATTTTTGATTTAAAGATTTTTCATAATTTTTTTTCAAACTAAGTATTTTATGGATATTTCCTTCAACAGAAAAATCATCATATCTCACTGAATCTTTAATTTTTTCTAAATTGGCTTTCTGATTATTTTGATCATCCTGGTTTAAAGCTAAGCTTAAAGCAATTTTTAGATCATTATATTTACGTCTATTAATTTCTAAATATCCAGGCTGTTTATATTCAACTTCTATTTCAGAGGATGAATAAGATAAAATATCTGAATAATCGCCGTACTCATCAAATCCTTCTGAATAACTCTCTAAAAAATACTCCTCTGCTCTGAAAGTTGGACTATCATAAGAAATAAATCTTCCATTGTTTTCATCAAATTTTTGATCGTCAGTGCAGATAAAAGTTCTAAAAGATAGTTTTCTTTTTCCATACTTTGGTAATTGTAATTTTGAGTAAGGAAAAGCTAATTCTGTAGGTTTATATTCATAAGGATTTAGTTCGACAGTTTGAACTAGTATTCCATTTTCATTTTTCCAAAAAAACCCTTTTTCATAACCAGTTCTAGACTCTTCACTTTCATAGTTAGAATGATGCATTATATTACATCCGTTATTATGAAAATACCTGGTGAAAAGGTCAATATCACCATCGTTATCGTAGTCCTTTGATGTAAAAACCATTAATGCCCATCCATGATACCAGTTCTCTAGATAAAAGCCTGAATCTGAATCTTGAACATATTTCTGTCCATTATATCTGTACATTACTGCACTTTTATGCCTATTACATCCATTATACCCAATTGATGTAAAAATTTCTTTAATTCCGTCTCCATCAATATCTACAACATGTATATCCTCACTTAAAGAATCATTATAGTTGTTTGGTGTTGTACCAACTCCAGTGCCTAAACAATCATCATCTATTGATGGCCAATTTGATTCAACTAATTCATAGTTAAATACTTCAGGATCGTTAGTCCCATAATTTATCTCAAGTGTATTGTGACCACCAATAAAGTCTTTGAAACCATCATTATTTATATCCTCATAAACCATATCAGCCCAATTTGGTAGATTTTTTTTAATGTTTTCAACTGGCTGAGCTTGTAAAAGACCTCCTTGACCGTCGTTTAGGTATACATTAATATCAGAGTCATAATATATGTAACTAGGCAATAAATCTAAAACATCTTTATATCCATCATTATTGAAGTCAATTCCATAAAGACTACTAAATTTTTGAGATGGAATTGAATCAAATTCAATTACCGAACCATCTTCATATATTATATACATTGGTCCCCAAAAAAAACCATTTGGAATTCCATCACTATTCCAGTCACCATTATTAAAATTTGGAGCATTATACCACTCACCTTGAAGATTTGTGACTACTTCATCTATATTATCATTATCTAAATCAATTAATATTGAATCAGATCCATTAAGTGAATCACTGGATGATACATTTATATAATCAAAAATATTTAAAGTTTTAAACTCACTAAAAGTTTTAGCCTGATTAAATTCATTAGGAACGCCTGTTAAAAATCTAATAATTCCCTGATTATTTCCATCTAGTGCTACAAAATCAGGGAGCCCATCATCATTGTAATCATAAAATTCACCTTCCCATTCTAATGGTTTGTTTGATGTAAGTCTACCAAATTCTTGTCTATTAATTCTTAAGGGATAATCATAAGGTTCAAAATTAGCAACTAGTGAAATATCAGAGTTTAATATAACAGTAATATTTGACTCAGAAATACCATTTGACCATCCGGTAAAAATATATCCAGGACTCGCAGAAGCAGAAATTGAAACTTCACTTCCTTGATCATATGTTCCTCCGAGAGAACTAACACTCCCGCCAGAGGTTGAACTAATATTTAAGGTATAGCTAGTTGCTTTATCCTCTAATTTTATTTGAACACTTGGGTTTTCCTCTCTAACACTGCTATCTTTAGAACAGAAAACCAATAGAAACATAAAAATGATGGATAAAGATTTTCTCATTTTAAACAATTATCTTAAATTAAAAATATGAATAAATTGTTTAAAATCCCTTTGTTAATTATTGGCTTCATATTTATAATAATGGGCTTAAGGTGGATTTTTGTTGATGAGCCATGGATGCTTGATAGGGTTGCAAACGAAGAAAGGTTAAATATGACATTTGAAAAATTATTTTCTAGTGAAATTAATGAGACATTACCAGGATATTTAAAACAGATTTATCGCTTCTTTGGTCTATGGGTTTCAATTATAGGTTTATTTATAGTTTCATTTCTTAGAGAAAAGTTTATTAAAGATTCAGATATAAGAAAATCTTTACTAATATGTACTGGTCTTACAGTTTATTTAGCTTTAATCTTTGCATATATTTGGATTCCAAGTTCACCATTTATTTATCTTGGTCTGGGGAGTGTAATTCTTCACTCAATTTCTATTATTGGTAATAAAAAGATTTAGTGAATATTAAAATGGTAGGTTTTTGAGATCTACATTGCCTCCTGTAATTATAATACCGATTTTTTTTCCTAGGAACTGTTCTCTGTTTTTTATAATTCCAGCAAGGGGAGGAGAGCAAGAAGGTTCACATATTATCTTTAGGTGTTGCCAAATTAATTTCATTGATTCAATGATTTCATCTTCTGTAATTCGTATAATTGACTTTACTTCCTCCAGTATTATAGGAAAATTTTTATCTCCAAGTTGAGTTTTTAATCCATCTGCAATAGTATTAGTAGTAGTGTTTGATTCAATTTTACCACTAATTAAAGATCTATAAGCATCATCGACTTCAAGAGGCTCTGTTCCAATAACCGAGCATTCATCTCCAAAATATTTTACTGCTAAGGCTGTCCCTGCAATTAATCCTCCACCTCCAATTGGCACAAGTATATTATCAAAAGAACCATATTCTTCAATCAGCTCTTTACATGATGTACCTTGTCCAATTATCACATCTTCATTGTTTGAAGGATGGATAAAAGTAGCACCTTTTGAATCCACAATTTTTTTAGCAGCAGTTTCCCTTGCAGCTAGATTTGGTTCACATTCTATTAATTGCCCTCCATAACTCTTAACTGCTATTTTTTTTATTTCAGGAGCATTAGATGGCATTACTATATAAGACTTAATTCCAATTTTTTTTGCTGCGAGTGATATAGCCTGTGCATGGTTTCCAGATGAGTGTGTAACAACACCATTATTTTTCTGTTCGTCGGAAAGTTTTAGAATTGCATTTGCTGCTCCTCTCATTTTAAATGCACCCATTTTTTGAAAATTTTCGCACTTAAAGTAAATATCAGCACCAGTTAAATCATTTATCAGTTTTGAGGTAAGAACAGGCGTGTTATGAATAAATGGTTTAATCCTATCATGACAATCAATTAAATCATTTTTTGTCATTTTACTTCCACTTTATATTGCATCCTATACTAGGTTTCTGAAGTTTTGTATTATCCTTTCCTGATACAAGGCATTCAATTGCATTTTCTATGTCAGCCCCATCAGATAAAGTATCATTACCTGGTCTTGAATCGTCTAGTTGACCTCTATAAACTAACTTTAAATTTGAATCATAGACATAGAAATCTGGTGTACATGCAGCATCATATGCTTTGGCAACATCTTGAGATTCGTCATACAAATAGGGAAAAATAAAGTCATTCTCTATTGAATTTATTTTCATTTTTTCAGGACTATCATCAGGATAATTTTCAACATCATTACTTGAGATTGCAATAAACTTAATATCATCTCCATGATACTTTTTGGAAATTTTTGTTATTGTTTGATTAACGTGTTTTACATAAGGACAATGATTACAAATAAACATGATAACTGTACCAATTTTCCCTTTATATTCTTTTAGACAAATATCAGTTTCCGAGTTAACGTCTCTAAGATTGAAATCAGGAGCTTCAGATCCGAGCGAAATCATATTTGATGGAGTTCTAGCCATAAAAAAACATATTATTTACTAAAAGTAAAAAAAACAGATAATTTTAAAAACCAATATTTGAAAAAATGATTACTAAACTTCTGTATATGGAAATATCAATGTAAGTAGAAACTCTGGTTAACTTTTTCTATATTTATTAATTAACTTAAAACAAATTAATATGAAAAAGTATATTTTACTTATTGCAATCATGATTGTCTCATGTGATACACCAGTTGAAGAGACTCAAGGTTTTGGTTTTTGGGCCGGAGATGAAAATGAAACATTTGTAGCTGGACCATCAGAAACAACTGAATTATATAATCAGTTTATCGATGCTCATAATAATCAAGATGTTGAGGCAGTAGGAGCACTTTTATCAGATGATATTGTAATATATTATTCAGATGGAAATGTTGTTGAGGATAAAGCTACTCATTTAGAGGGACTTCAATCATGGTTTGAAGAAACTAATCCATCTTTTAATCCTTTTTGGGGTATGCCCTATGTTGGAGTAGATAATGGTGAAACATGGATGATAGCTGGACATCAAACTGTAACAACAGTGGATGGCGTTGAAAGTTCAGCAGGAACAATGTTAGATATTCAATTTACAGATGGGCTAGTGAGTATTATAATTATCTACAGCAGAGCTACTCAGCCTTCAGAATAATAAATTGGATTTATTCTTATTAATAATAGGTTTCCTATTCTGTCTAATTGGAATAGTTGGAAGCTTTTTACCAATAATACCTGGCCCAGTAACTGCTTGGCTAGGTATTTTACTTTTAAATTTAACTTCAGTAGTTGAGTTTAACTTAAACTTTGTTTTAATAACTCTGACTGTTGCAGTATCCGTAGGTATTTTAGATTACTTAATACCAATACTGGGTGTAAAAAAGCTTGGGGGTACAAGATCTGGACAGATAGGTACAACAGTCGGACTTATTTTATCACTAATTATCCTTGGGCCTATTGGGATTATTATAGGGCCATTTTTAGGTGCTTTACTCGGAGAAATGACAAATAATAAATCTTTCAACAGATCACTTAAACCTGCATTTGGATCATTTATTGGAGTAATTGCTGGAAGTATAATTAAGTTTTTAATAAGTCTTAGTTTTCTATTTTTCTATTTTGATATTTTTTGGGGATACAGAGAAAGTTTTTTTTAAATTTCATAAATTGAATTACTCAATAAAAAAAAATTGAAAAAGTTTCAACGAAAATATTTTGCCTCATGGACTGACCTTGATCCCAATTGGCATGTTGCTAATCATGCTTATATAAAATATGCAGCTGATACACGTGTTTCCTTCTTTTCTGAACTTAAACTTGATAGAGATAAATTTAATGACCTAAACATTGGTCCTGTATTGTTTTACGAACACATGCACTATTTTAAAGAGATAATGATGGGTACTGAGTTTTCAGTAAATGTAGAGATAGATGGTTACAGTGATGATGGTCGATTTTTCACTCTTTTCCAAAATTTTTATGACATTGAAGGAAATCATTTGGCTCATCTTGATTTAGCATTTGGAATCATGGATACTAAACTCAGAAAACTTGTTTCTATGCCAAAAGATTCATTTGAAATTTTTAGGTTAGGTCCAAAATCTAAATCATTTAAAATAATTACAAAAGAAGATTTGAGGAAGCATGGAAAGTTTCCGGAAAATAAATCATAATATTTATAATGTCGTGTGATAGTTATTTAACTTCAAACAAATAGAGAAAATGAAAGAAAAATATTGGCAAAAAAACTTATTCTACCTTAGAATACTCTTAACAATATGGTTTATTTGCTCTTTTGGTTTTGGTATTCTACTTGCTGAAGAGTTAAATAAATTTTACTTAGGCGGCTTCCCATTAGGCTTCTGGTTCGCACAACAAGGATCAATTTACATATTTGTTATTCTAATTTTTATATATGTTTATTTAATGAACAAGCTAGATAAAAAACATAATCTCAAGGAATAGTCATGGATGCTCAATTTTGGACATACTTTTTAGTTGGGGTAACTTTTTCACTTTACATAGGAATAGCTATTTGGTCAAGAGCACAAAGTACAAAGGAATTTTATGTAGCTAGCGGTGGAATCCATCCTGTATTAAATGGAATGGCAACTGCAGCTGATTGGATGTCGGCTGCTTCTTTCATCTCGATGGCAGGTATAATTTCATTTTTAGGTTATGGTGGATCACAATATTTGATGGGATGGACTGGAGGCTATGTTCTGTTGGCACTTTGCCTAGCACCTTATTTAAGAAAATTTGGGAAATTTACAGTACCAGATTTTATAGGAGAAAGATATTATTCAAAAAATGCTAGAACAATAGCATTAATATGTGCAATTTTTGTATCATTTACTTATGTTGTAGGTCAGATGAAGGGAGTTGGAGTTGCATTTTCTAGATTCCTTGAGATACCCTATGATCTTGGAGTAATAATTGGTATTGGGATTGTTTTTTTCTATGCCGTCCTAGGAGGTATGAAAGGTATAACTTATACTCAAGTAGCCCAATATTGTGTTCTAATTTTTGCTTTTACAGTGCCTGCAATATTTATATCACTTCAAGCAACAGGGAATCCGATACCTCAAATTGGATTTGGAAGTAAAACTATGGATGGAGTTTATCTTTTAGAGAAACTAAATCAACTATCTGTTGATTTAGGTTTTGATAAGTATACTGATATTAATCAGAATACATTAATCAATGTATTTTTTATTACTGCTGCATTAATGTTTGGAACTGCTGGATTACCTCATGTAATTGTAAGATTCTTTACTGTACCTAAAGTAAGAGATGCAAGAATTTCAGCAGGATGGGCATTATTGTTTATATCATTTTTATATACTACTGCTCCGGCAGTTGCAGCATTTGCAAAAGTTAATTTAATCAATACTGTATCAAATGCAAAATATTCAGAAGTACCAAAATGGTTCAAAAACTGGGAGAATACAGGCTTACTTCAATTTGATGATAAAAATTCAGATGGTATAATTCAGTATGTAGCTGATGAGCAAATTAATGAGTTAACAATTGACAGAGATATAATGGTGTTAGCAAACCCTGAGATTGCAAATTTACCAGCATGGGTAATTGGACTTATTGTAGCAGGTGGACTTGCTGCTGCACTTTCAACTGCAGCAGGTTTGCTTCTTGTTATTTCAACTTCAATTTCTCATGATCTTCTAAAAAAGAATATAAATCCTAATATTTCTGAGAAAGGAGAATTATGGGCAGCTAGAATCTCTATTGCAGTAGCAGTTGTTGCTGCTGGGCTTGCTGGATTAAATCCTCCTGGATTTGTCGCTGAAGTTGTTGCATTGGCTTTTGGTCTTGCTGCATCTTCTTTTTTCCCTGCTATAATTCTTGGTATTTTTGACAAAAGAATGAATAAGGAAGGAGCATTATCTGGAATGTTAGTAGGGGTAGTCTTTACAACTATATATATATTTTATTTCAAACCACAACTTGGCGGTCCTGGGTTACCTCAAAATTATTTGTTCGGAATATCACCTGAGGGAATTGGTACTATTGGTATGATAATTAACTTTATTGTATCTTTAATAGTATCAAGATTAACAAAACCAACACCTGAAAATATCAAGGAATTAGTTGAAAGCATAAGATATCCTAAATAGAAATGCAAAGAATAAAAACCTTATCTGAATATTTCAAAAAATACGAATTAAGCGAAAAAGATCCTGCAAAATTTTGGTCTCAAATTGCTGATTCATTTTTATGGAAAAAAAAGTGGGACAATGTCCTTGAGTCGGATTTTGAAAATGCAGATTTTAAGTGGTTTAAAAATGCTCAATTAAATATTACTGAAAATATTTTTGAGAGAAACCTTTCTCAAAGAGGGGATAAGACTGCAATTATTTGGGAGCCAAATGATCCTAAAGAGTCACCGATATATTTATCATACAAAGAACTTTACAAGCAAACATGTACTTTTTCTAATGCTCTTAGAAGTAAAGGAATTAAAAAAGGAGACAGAGTAATTATCTATATGCCAATGGTACCAGAGGCAGCTATTGCCATGCTTGCTTGTGCAAGAGTGGGAGCAGTTCACTCAGTTGTTTTTGCAGGTTTTTCTGCTGCATCTCTAGCTGATCGAATAAATGACTGTGAAGCAAAAATGGTATTAACATCTGATGGAAACTTTAGAGGTAATAAAACAATTCCTGTTAAAGATGTAGTTGATGAAGCTCTTGAAAAATGTTCGTCAATAGAAAGTGTTATTGTGTTAGAAAGGACAAAACAAAATATTAATATGGAGGACGGAAGAGACTCTTGGTGGCATGAATGTATTGAGGATCAGCCTAAAACGTGTGATTCTGAAGTTATGGATTCAGAGGACTTATTATTTATCTTATATACATCAGGTTCAACAGGTAAGCCAAAGGGTGTTGTTCATTCTTCAGCTGGATACATGATATACTCTTCGTATACATTCTTAAACGTATTCCAATACGATGAAGACGACATTTATTGGTGTACTGCTGATGTAGGATGGATTACAGGACATTCTTATATTGTATATGGGCCTTTGCTATGTGGAGCTACTACAGTAATGTTTGAAGGTGTTCCAACATATCCAAATGTTAGTCGTTTTTGGGATATAGTGGATAAGTATAAGGTAAACCAATTTTATACAGCACCAACTGCAATTCGAGCTCTTCAAGCTCATGGTCTTGAGCCACTTGAAAATAATTCACTAGATTCATTGAAAGTTATTGGATCTGTAGGAGAACCAATAAATGAAGAAGCATGGCATTGGTACCATGATAATGTTGGTAAAGGAAAGTGTCCTTTAGTAGATACATGGTGGCAGACTGAAACTGGTGGAATAATGATTTCAGCACTTGCGGGAATAACTCCTAACAAGCCAGCTCATGCCTCACTGCCATTACCAGGTATAATACCTGTAATTGTTGACGCAGAAGGTAATGAATTAAATGGAAATAATGTTCAAGGTAATTTATGTATTAAATCTCCTTGGCCATCTATCATTAGGACTACATACGGAGATCATGAAAGATGCATCAGTACTTATTTCTCACATTATAAAGGTATGTACTTTACAGGTGATGGAGTAAAAAGAGACCATGATGGATACTTAAGAATACTTGGTAGAGTTGATGACGTAATTAATGTATCTGGTCATAGAATGGGAACAGCTGAAGTTGAAAATGCTATTAATGAGCATGAAGATGTAATTGAATCAGCTGTGGTTGGATATCCACATGATATTAAAGGTGAGGGAATATATGCATATGTTATTGTAAGTACAAAATTAAATGATGATGAAATTAAGAACCAGATAATAAATGTTGTAAGAAAAGTTATAGGGCCAATTGCAAAACCAGACAAAATTCAAATTGTTAGCGGTTTACCCAAAACCAGATCAGGTAAGATAATGAGAAGAATCCTAAGAAAGGTTGCAAGTAATGATTTCCAAAATCTTGGAGACACATCTACCCTTCTAAATCCTGATGTTGTTAAAGAAATTATAGATGGAGCTATTATTTAAATAATTTTTCTAGCTTAACCCCCCTTGACCCTTTAACCAAAATATTCATATTTTTTAAATTCTTAAATGAATCAGATTGTGCTAACTCATGGGTATTTAAAAATTTAAAAAAATATTCTCCATCAGTATTACACTTTGAAAAATTATCACCTACTAAATAGACTTTGTTGTAATCTTTGTTTGTAACAAAATCAACTATTTTTTGATGTTCTTGATCTGAGTACTCTCCAAGTTCAAACATGTCTCCCAATATTAATACTCTGTTTTTTATTTTTTCAAAATTTGATATAGCTGCTAACATGCTTGTAGGGTTAGCGTTATATGCATCTAAATAAATCTTATTACTATCAGAAATTAAAATTTCAGACCTATTGGAGTCATTTAAAAATTTATTAAGTCCTTCTTGAATTTCTTTATTTGATAAGTCAAGGAACTTTCCAATTGTAATACTTGAAGCCAAATTTGAAAAGTTATATTCACCGTATAGATTTGAATTAAATTCGTATCCATCAATTTTAAGTTTCAAAGATGAATTATCTTTTTTGTACTCAAATGTAAACTCTGAATCTTGGCTGCTTCCAAAAGTTAATGCAAGATCTCCTTTACAATTTTCTACCTGTAATTTATCATCATTATTTAGAATTATGTGACCATAGTTTTCTGTTAAATATTCATACATCTCAGTCTTACCTTTTATAACCCCTTCAAAACTTCCAAAACCCTCAAGATGAGCATACCCGTAATTCGTAATTAATCCTATATCTGGCATAGCAATTTCACATAATCTTTTTATTTCCCCAACATGGTTAGCACCCATTTCTATAATAGCAACATCAATATCATCTTTTATATTAAGAAGTGAAAGTGGAACTCCTATGTGATTGTTCAAATTCCCCTTTGTCTTGATTACACTATACTTTTGAGAAAGGATTGAATAGATTAGATTCTTAGTGGTAGTTTTACCATTACTACCAGTAATTCCAATAACTTTTGTATCAAATAGAGATCTATGATGATTACTTAAATCTTGAAGGGCTCTTAGACTGTTCTCTACATAAACAATATTATCATGAATGTCTTTTTGCTCAACATCGTCAACAATTGAAAACTTTGCACCTTTTTCAATTGCTTCCATTGCAAAAGCATTACCATCAAAATTATCTCCTTTTAATGAAAAATACATTTCATCTTTATTAATTTTCCTTGTATCAATAGACACACCTGAGCAGGAATTGAAAAGAGAATATAATTTTTGAGTGTCCAACCTAATTTTATTGCAATATACTAAAGAAATCAGTATTTTTGCTGCGTCTTTTGATTACAGACTTCAACTATATAATATGAAAAAAATTACTGGAAAGACTTATTTAGATTGGTATGAAAATATGCTTTTATGGAGAAAGTTTGAAGATAAACTTGCTGCTAAATATATTCAACAAAAGATAAGAGGTTTTTTACATCTTTATAATGGCCAAGAGGCAGTTCTTGCTGGATGTCTTCATTCCATAGATCCTAAAAAGGACAGAATGATTAGTTCATATAGAAGTCATGTTCATGCAATAGGTTTAGGAGAAGATCCAAAATTTGTAATGGCAGAATTATTCGGTAAAGCAACTGGTACATCGGGAGGTTTGGGTGGCTCAATGCATATTTTTTCAAAAAAATATAATTTTTTTGGAGGTCATGGAATTGTTGGAGGTCAGATTCCGTTAGGCACTGGAATTGCTTTTGGTGATAAATATTTTAAAAGAGATAGTGTTACTTTATGTTTTCTAGGAGATGGTGCTATTAGACAAGGAGCATTTCATGAGTCAATTAACCTTGCTGCTTTATGGAAACTACCTGTTATATATATAGTTGAAAATAATGGTTATGCCATGGGAACATCAGTAGCAAGAACAACAAGTCAGGAGGATCTTTGGAAATTAGGTGAGCCCTACGAAATGCCTTCAATGCCAGTAGATGGTATGGATCCAGTTAAAGTTGCAGAGGTAATTGATAAATGTGTAAAACATGCCAGAGCTGGAAAGGGCCCTTCACTTCTCGATGTAAAAACTTACAGGTATAGAGGTCATTCCATGTCTGATGCTCAGCAATATAGAACTAAAGAAGAAGTTGAAGAGTATAGAAAGATTGACCCAATTACTCAGGTTGAAAAAATTATTCTCTCAAAGAAATATGGAACTAAATCTGACATTGAGAAGATTGATAAAAAAGTAAAAAAAATAATTGCAGAGTGTGAAGAATTTTCAGAGTCATCTCCATTTCCAGATACTGCTGTTATGTATGATGTTGTTTACGAGCAAAATGATTATCCATTTATTAAACATAAATTAGATTAATATGGCTGAGGTTATAAATATGCCAAGACTTAGCGATACTATGGAAGAGGGTACTCTTGCAAAATGGTTTAAAAAAGTTGGTGACGATGTTAAAGAGGGAGAGATTTTAGCAGAAATTGAGACAGACAAGGCTACAATGGAATTTGAATCATTTCATGATGGAGTTCTTCTTCATATAGGAATAGATGAAGGCTCTACAGCTCCTGTAGATAGTATAATTGCTGTAATAGGTTCAAAAGGAGAAGATATATCCTCATTAATTAAAGGCGATTCTATACCAGAAGTTAAGGAGGAGCCAAAAGTAGAAGTTAAGGAGGAGCCAAAAGTAGAAGTTAAGGAGGAGCCAAAAGTAGAAGTTAAGGAGGAGCCAAAAGTAGAAG
>ENA-OSEY01001627-OSEY01001627.1-marine-metagenome-genome-assembly--contig:-NODE-1627-length-15241-cov-4.495054_pt1 | contig 15241 bp, 16 predicted proteins | sample MGYA00248465_ERZ534230 | MGnify/ENA primary metagenome ERZ534230 (study PRJEB26409, sample SAMN06344110) | marine metagenome | isolation source: Sea water from surface | place: Atlantic Ocean:Southern...
ACAGGCTCGGGCACAGACTATACTTTAGCTAACGGAACCCTAACTATAAGTGCGGGTGCAACTTCTGGAACCATCACAATAGCTGGAATTGTTGATGATGATCTTGACGAAGCTAATGAGACAGTAATCATTACTTTGTCGAATCCGAACAATGCTATTCTTGGAAACGATAGTGTTCATACTTATACCATCAACGACAATGATGGTACTCCCTCAGTAGCATTTTCTACTACATCGTCCTCAGATTCTGAATCAGTTGCTACAAGATCAATATCTGTTGGGATTCCCTTCGCAACTTCTACAGCAATCCAAGTTGATTATGGTGTAACGGGAGGTACTGCTGGATCAGGTACAGACTATGTTTTGTCATCCGGCAGTGTGACTATCGAGGAAGGAGCAACAACTGGTACTATAGTTATTTCTTCTATTATTGATGATTCAGCAGATGAAGCTGATGAAACAATAATTATCACTTTATCTAATCCAACCGGAGCAACTCTTGGTAGTGACATTGTTCATACTGCTATCATTGCCGACGATGATAGTCCCCCAGTTATTGATTTTAATTCGACAAGCTCAAGTGGTGCTGAGTCAGTTTCATCTGCAGGCTTAACTGTCGACTTATCTGAAGCCTCAAGCCAAAACGTAACAGTTGATTATTCAATTTCCGGAACAGCAACTGGATCAGGTGAAGATTACACACTTGGTGCTGGAAAATTAACAATTAATGCTGGAGAGACAAGTGGCACCATTACTATTGCTAGTATTATTGATGATCCATTTGATGAGCCTGATGAAACAGTAATTATTACTTTATCAAATCCGGTAAACGCAACCTTAGGATCAGATATTACGCATACCTTTACTATTAATGATAATGACTCTACACCGATCATTTCATTTAGCGATCCAACTTCCAGTGGTGATGAATCTATAACCTCTGCTACTTTAACTATAGATTTATCTGTTGCACCAAGGATGGATGTAACAGTTGACTATGTAGTCACTGGTACTGCAACTGGATCAGGTCAAGATTACACTTTAGCTGATGGAACTCTCTCAATAAGTAGCGGAGAAACATCAGGAACTGTTACGATCACAGACATAGTAGATGACTTATTCGATGAAGATAATGAGACAGTTATAGTTACATTATCTAACCCAAGCAATGCAACTTTAGGAAGTGATAATGTCCACACTTATACCATCAATGATAATGATAATTCACCTACCATAGACTTTAATATTATTAGCTCAAAAAGTGACGAACCTTCTCCATCAATAAATATAACTGTTGATGTATCCCAGACATCTGGCAGGGAAATATCGGTGGATTATGAATTGACAGGTACTGCAACAGGTTCAGGAACTGACTATAATTTAGAAAATGGTACTTTGATTATAGATGCTGGCGAAAATACTGGCGTTATAACAATTCCTGGTATTTTAGATGATGATATTGCTGAGGAAGACGAAACTATTATCATCACTTTGTCCAATCCAACTAATGCTATATTAGGAGATGACCGTATTTATACTCATACGATACTAGCAAATGATGATGATAAAAGACCGATCTTAATCTCAACTAACCCCAAAGATGATAGTACTAGAGTCCCAATAGATAGCGATATCATTTTGACTTTTGATAAGGCTGTGAATTGTGAATCGGGTACTATAAATATAGGATCAGAGAACAATTCTCCCGCTTTTGCCGTCAGTCTCCCAAATGAAATTGTGACTGGTTGTGGGACAGAGATCATCACGATTAATCTGCCTGCGGATCTTGAGTACGAAACAGATTATTTCGTGTTAATTGAAAAAACAGTATTCGTAGATAATTCAGGCAACTCCTTCAAAGGTATTAGCGATAAAACAGAGTTTAATTTTAAAACCCCTATTGTTTTGACTGATCCTACTTTAAAACAGCCAGTCATTGATAATGCCAAGGCCATGATGCAAATTGCTACTCGTTGGGTTGATCAGAATATTAATGTTATTTCCAAACGCATGAAGACGTCTTCTCGACAAGGGTTGAGTGGTTTGAAGGTTAATTTAAATAATAATGTTATTGATTCAATTAGGAACATTGGTGTTACTGAGCTTGAGGATGACTTAACTGAGCTGCCAATCATAGAGCTATGTACTATCGATTCCAGTGGACCTAAAACTGATCCATCCGTTAAGATAAAAGTACATCTATCAAAAACTGCATCTGAGGATATCGCCGTAGATTTCAATGTTACTGGCTCATCGGGTAAAGAAAATCTTTCATTTGGAGAGGGAATATTAAATATTGAAGCTGGCTTGAAATCTGCCGTCATTATCATCGATGGTATTCCGCAAGAAAAATTTGGTTTTGTGAAAGGTGATAAGAAGATTTTTGTGAATCTATTAGAGTCTTCTAACGCATTATTGGGTAATAATTTGGTATTTACCCATACATTAACAGACGATCCAAAGGCATGGACGGATCCAAATATAAATTATTTTTGTATAACGGAATTTGACAAACCCAAATCTTCAGAACCCATTGTTACAAAATCTTCTTATAATTCTTTCACCCTTGTTACTGATCCCCAATTCTATGATCAAGATACAGGTTATGTAGAAACAAATCCTGATATTGAAATTTCCAATATTTATGACGAACGTGAAGAAGCTGAGGGTGTGCAAGATTTTGAACAAATAAAATCTAGTGTTGAGGAATGGGCCTCAGACCCAGTGAAAGTGACGGCTGAAGGAGAACTCAAAGAACTGATTGGAGATTGGTCAGTATGGATTGATGGTGAATTTGGAGAATTTACCCTTCGCAAGAATAGGCATAGTACAAGAATACTTGATGAAAGATCTTTTCATGTAGGTATTGATAGGTTGAGTGATGGAGGAGGTTTGTATGGTTTTGCTTTAGGATTAGGAGAAGCTAAGCCGATAAACAGAAATCACGAATCTCATGTAGAGTCTAGGAACTATAGTTTATCGACATATGGAAGATTCGAAGATGGTAGTGACGCATTACAATTTATTCTTGGTTTCAGTAAATTAGAATTCGATTCAGACCGATTGGATGGAAAAGAGCTTCTTAAAGGTCAAAGAGAAGCTAATCAGATTTACGGATCCCTTGCTTTCATTCGTTCCTTTAGCAGCGAGTCTAGCAATTGGCAAATTTCTCCCTATCTTAGAATTGATGCCTCATATACGGAGTTTGATAAATATAGTGAAATAGGTGGTGAGGCTGCATTGACCTTTGATGAGCTTACATTATCAAATGTAAAGGCATCAATTGGAACAGACATTAGTTATCTGTTCGAAGGATCAAAATTCAATGCAATGCCATATCTCATCCTCGAATATGGATTAGATTATTCGGAAACTTCCAGTCAGAATATGTTTTATACAGTTGAAGGACCGAACATAAACTATGTATTGCAGCTAGATAATGGAGTTAAGGCTCACAATTGGGAAGTGGACCTAGGAGTGATACTCGAAATCTCTACAGATATGACTACCAATCTAGGTTGCAGATGGCAAGGTAGATCAGACTACTCCTCTGACTATGCAAGTATTACTAGCAATGATCTCTCTTCATCAGAAATTTGTTTTCTTGAACTAATGTTGAGTCTCTAACCATGCAATTAATTTTTTGTAATTTAAATAGACTGTTCTCTGAAAAAAATCGTTAATTTTCTTTCTTCAAAATTTTTCACAATGAACACAAAAAAGAGGCAGAAAACGAAGGCACAGCTTTTAAAGGCAGTTCGCTCAATTATTGCCAAAGGACAGAAGGCCTCAGTAAGTTCAATTACAAAAAAAGCTAACCTTGCGTATGGAACCTTTTATAGATACTTCAAGGACTTAGACGAAATTTACTATGAGGCTATCGAAGAATTATTATTTGAGCTTGCTGTAAAACTTGAGAGAGATTTAAAGAATATTTATCCTGCGCCCCTAAGAGTCTACGTAACCTGGTTCACAGTAATTGATTTCTATAAGGATAAAAATACCGTAACCTGGTTGTTAGAGCATCCTGGAAAAATAAATAAAGCTTTTCTTGATACACAACCAATGAGTGAGGCATGGATAGAAGAGGCCATAAATGATTCTGAGTTAACTTGTTTTACCAAAGAAAATGCTGAGCACTATATGAAAGTTCGTACCTATCTTTTTTGGATGTATGCAAATGCACTTCAAGAAATACTCAAAGGCAGAGAAAGCGTAGATGTCTATACCGATTTGATGAGCGCAGCTAATATTTTTAATTTTCCTAAAAACATCCATCAAACGTATATAAACAATTCGATTAGATATTTTGAAGAAGCGAAGAGTAATTTACTTTAAGAGTTATGATGAAGCATTAAAAGTTTCACCAAAACTAACAGTAACGATAAAATAGTATAGGGAGAATAAAATGGAGATACCTAAAGTCAATAACGTTGATGAATCTAAGGCAGAAGAAGTAAAGGCAGCTATCACGCTTGGTTTCACAGCCGATCCTCTTATAAGATGGATTTTTCCCGACCCGCAAAAGTATTTGAGAAGCTTTGCGGTTTGGATGGATGAGTTTTCTAAGCCATCATTTGAAAATAGTGGAGTTTTTGCTGATGAGAATTATTATGGGGGGTCTCTCTGGCATCCTCCAGGTGTTCACTTAGAACCTGAGATTTTGGCACCAACCTTTGCTGATATCCCTGAATCAAGAGTAGAACATGTTATGCAATTTTTTGATGAATTAGGAAAATATCATCCTGAAGAAGATCATTGGTATTTAGCATTTATTGCTTTGGACCCCTCAAAGCAAGGTCAAGGCTTAGGTTCATTGATTCTAAAAGAGGCTCTTAAATTGGTTGATGAGCAGGGCAAGATTGCTTATCTGGAGTCATCCAATCCAAAAAATATGACACTTTATGAAAGGCATGGTTTTGAAACCATGGGACGTGTCGAATTCGGAGACTCTCCTCCTGCACATCCTATGATCAGATATCCAAAATAAAAATGAAATATTTAGAATTCACTGATGTAGAAATACATGAACTAAAGTCAGAGATAATTGGAGAGACTTTTGAGATTTTAGTAAAGCAACCTGACCCACAAATATTATCCCTTTTTGGCAATAAGCCCCTTCCAGTGGTTTATGGCACCGATGCCAACCTATCAGCTGGAAGTTATATCAATACTCTTGAAGGATTACTTTTAGGAGGAGAAATTCCTCCAGTTTTATTTATAGGTATCAGGTATAAATTAGGGGATGAACCAGACTTCATGCAGTTTGTGACCAACAGAACTCGTGAATTCACCCCAACAGAAGATGCAGAAAATCAAAAATTGATGGAGCAAATGACTCTTAGAGAGGTTAAAGGTGGAGGAGCTGAAAATTTCTTAAAGTTTTTAACAACTGAATTGAGAGATTGGGTGTCGGAAAGATTCAACGTCTCGGATGACACTACATACATTGGTGACTCTATGGGTGGCTTGTTTGGGCTTTATACATTATTTACAGAACCAAGAGCTTTCAAGCGTTATGTTATTGGTAGTCCATGGCAAGAATGGAATCATCCTACAACTTTTGAACTAGAAGAAAGTTATGCAGAAAATAACAATGATATGGAAGCTATTGTCTATATGGCCTCGGGTGCCGAAGAGCACATCATTGGTCCCCATTTAGAAAAAATGAATCCAGTCATGGTAGAGATTTTCTCAAAGGCAAAGACTGCTGAATATACAGTTCAATTGATTGAGAAGTTGAATGGAAGGAATTATCCCAATCTTAAACTTAAGGGTCTTATTTTAGATGAAGAAACCCACTTCACAATTACGGGCGCTTTATTTGCAAGAGGTCTTAGGCATGTTTTCAATGTGGATTGATTAGTATGAAGAATCTTAAAAATAGAAAATGGACTTTGGCTAAACGGCCCATTGGTATGGTCGGAGAACATAACTTTTCTTTTGAGGAAGAGGAAGTACGTGACATTCAAGAAGGAGAGTTTTTAATAAAAAACCTGTATCTTAGCTTTGATCCTGCGCAAAGAGGATGGATGGAAGATAGAAAAAGTTATGTTCCTCCAGTTGGAATAGGCGAGGTAATGCGAGCAGGTTCAGTCGGTCAAGTAATCGAGTCCAACAATCCGAACTACAATGTAGGGGATAAAGTTCAAGGAACTTTTGGTTGGCAAGAATATGCTATCTCTAATGGCCAAGGAATTTTGAATGCAACGGTTATACCCGAAGGTCAATCACTTACTGCTCCATTAAGTGTTTTTGGTATAACAGGCCTTACCGCTTATTTTGGTTTATTGGATGTTGGAAAAGCTAAAGAAGGAGAAACTGTTTTAGTTTCTGGGGCTGCTGGCTCTACAGGATCTATCGCTGCTCAGATTGCTAAATTAAAAGGCTGTCGTGTAATTGGAGTTGCAGGTGGAACTGAGAAATGTCGCTGGCTCACCGAAACAGCTAAGATTGATGCCGCTATTGATTATAAGGCTGCTAAACTTGAAGAAGTCATTCCTGAACTTTGTCCGGAGGGGATTGATGTAATTTTTGATAATGTGGGTGGTGATTTTTTAAACATCGCATTAACGCACATAAATCAAAGCGCCAGAATTGCGGTTTGTGGTGCGATCTCTGGGTATAACAATGAAACACCAGCCCCTGGACCAGCAAATTACACAGCACTCATTATTCAACGAGCAAGAATGGAGGGTTTTATTGTCCTTGATTACATGGATAAATTTCCGGAAGCTATTGCTGATTTGATGAAGTGGGTTCAAGAAGGAAAGATAACTTATCAAGAGGATATACAGGAGGGTATAGAGAATGCCCCTGATACTCTTTTGAGATTGTACACGGGAAAAAATCAGGGAAAGCAACTTCTAAAAGTTGCAGACCCTGATTAGTTATAATTCTTTGTGGGTACCATCACACAAAGCTCCATTTTTACTCATTTTACAGCCGCAAAAGAACATATCCTTAGCCTCATCTGACTTAACTTTTTCCGGTAAAAAGTCAGTTCCTTCATGAGAGCCATCACAAAAGGGTTGTTTGTTGCTCAGACCGCAACGACACCAGTAATAACTTTTTCCAGACTCAACGGACACTTTATACGGAAATTTTTGTACTATTTTCGGTTTATCCATACAAAAAAAGTAACATAAATTAGAATGGTAAAGCTCAATGAGAGTTATTCTCAGATAAAGTACTAAATTTACATGACCGCAAAGACAATTTTAAAAATGGGAAATCCTATCTTACGAGAGGTAGCTGAGAAGTTTTCGAAAGAGGAAATAACCAGTCCTGATATGAAATTCCTACTTGAGGATATGTGGGATTCTCTTAAGGAAGCAGGAGGAATAGGACTAGCCGCTCCACAAATCGGTATATCTAAACAATTGGCTGTAATAAAACTTTCTGAAGAATCCGAAAGATATCCTGACATGGAAGATAGTGAGGCATTTGTTATTTTCAATCCTGAGATAACCATTTTAGATGAGGCTGAACAAGGATTTTGGGAAGGTTGTCTGAGTGTTCCGGGATTACGAGGTTTTGTGGAGAGGCCAAGAAAGATTAGAGTAGATTTCTTGGATGAGAATGCAGAAACCCGCTCGATAGAAGTTGAAGACTTTTTAGCAACAGTTTTTCAGCATGAGCTCGATCATCTTATAGGTAAACTTTATGTCGATAGGATGAAAGATATTGGAACTTTGATGTTTGAAGATGAGATGGTTTTTGAGGAACTTGATGAAGAGGTTTTAGATTAGGAGTTAGTTATGAATACAGAAGATAGAATCAAAGCAGCTTGGCAAGGTCGAATATCTGGCTGTCTTTTGGGAAAACCAGTGGAAATGATCTCCATGAGAGAAGGGCCTCAGGGTTTGCATAGATTTTTGGAAGATTCAGGTTCTTTACCGTTAAGAAATTATGTTAATTATATGGAACATGAGTTACTGAGAGGGGTTAACAAAAAGTGTTGCTCGGGAATGATGGACAAAGCCGAAGTAGATGATGATATTACATATTTGGTGCTGGCACTTATGATGATGGAAACCTACGGGCTTGATTTATCTACAGATGATGTTGCGAGGACTTGGATTAACATGCTTCCTGTTGGCGCTACTTTCACAGCAGAAAGGGACTCCTATTTGAAGCTAATTGAAAAATCAAATATGGCTTATCAATTTGGAGGACCAAGGAGCTTTGATCTGGATGAAATAAATGATGGTGAGTACAACGACTGGATTGGTGCTCAGATAAGGATTGATATGTATGGTTGGCTTCTTCCGGGAAAACCAAAGTTAGCTGCTGATCTTGCAAGGCGTGATGCGATGCTTTCTCATCGAGCAGATGCTGTTGAGGCCTCTGCTTACATAGCTGCTTTGTGCGCTTTAATTCCAGTTTCCTCCAGTAGGGAAGAGGCAGTAGATGCTGCTTTAGATCTAATTGATAAAAATTCATTGGCTTATGAAGCCGTTGAAGTAGCGAAAAAATTTGTTAATCAGTCTGCATCAAACCTGCATGATCATTATGGTGATATGTCACCCGTTCATAGTCTGAATAATCTTGCAGTAGTTATCTGGGCTTTCCTCTCTTTTCAGGATTCTTTCGATGAAGCTATCGGCGAGACTATTTGTTGTGGATGGGACACAGACTGCACTGGAGCAACCGTTGGAGGTTTGATAGGTCTAGATAAAGGCTCTATTCCTGAATCATGGACTGATCCTTGGCAAGGAAGAGTAAATACAGCGATAGCAGGAGTCGGTGAGCTCAAGTTAGAAGATTTGGTTGAGAGAACTTGTAAGCTAGTTGATCAATTCTCTTCCGAATCAGATATGGATTAGCATATCGTGCAAAACGCAATAGCAGTCTTTGGGAGCATTAACATGGACTTAGTTGTCTATAGTTCCGTTTTGCCAAGAGAAGGTGAGACTGTATTCGGTAATAGCTTTGAAACCTTTTTGGGAGGAAAAGGAGCTAATCAGGCAGTTGCAGCCTCCCGACTTGGGTCAAAAGTTTCTTTCATAGGTAAAGTAGGAACAGATTATTTTGGCCAAATCTTGAAGGAAAAATTAGCTACTGAAAATATTGATACTTCATTACTTTCAGTGCATGAAGGAGAGTCAGGGGTTGCGATGATTAATGTATTTGAATCAAATTCTCAAAATCAGATAATCATTGTTCCTGGAGCAAATGCTCACACCAAAGCATCTCAAATGACTGATCAGTCTCTTTCTTCTTTCGATATCCTCCTTTCTCAAATGGAGGTGCAAGCTAATGAAGTTGAGACTTTATTTTTAAGAGCTAAAGAAAGGGATTGTTATCGCATTCTTAACCTTGCTCCTGCGAGGAAGTTGAATGAAAGATTATTTTCAAATACAGATCTATTTGTGGTGAATGAAATAGAGTTAGAATCTATGTCCAATATTTCTCTTCTGCCTGATAGTATTGACTCTGTTAGGGCCAATGTTGAGTCTATTTCTCTAAATAAGAATCAATCAATTATTGTTACCCTTGGATCAACTGGTGTTTTTATTAATCATGCTAATAAACAGGAATTTATTGAAGGTCATAATGTCGAAGCCATTGATACAACCGGATCAGGTGATTGTTTTTTAGGTGCACTGGCGAGTTCGTTAGTAAAAAATGAAAATTTATTCGATGCCGCAGCTTACGCAAATAAAGCTGCCGCACTTTCAGTAACTAAAAAAGGTGCTTCAGCTTCGATGCCAACTCATCAAGATGTCTTGAAGTTTCTCTAAGCTAAAGACTAGTGAGGAAGTCTAATACTCGCTCTTTGAATACTGAGTTAAATGCTTCCACATCAATATCTAATGCGACTTCTGAGTTAGGTTTTGGTCTAAAGATCTGACCCATAATTGATTCATTGAATTCGCTGACTGTCTCACCATCGGTAAATTCTCCTTTAGTTTCAACTGTTACATAGGCATCTTTATATTCAGCAATCTCTGGCATAAACGAAAGTGCCATCGCTAAGGAATCATACAAATGAAGCCCTTGATCTACGATATCTTTGTTTGGATTTATTTTCAGCCACGGATCAACGGATTGCTGAACAAACTGGCAAAAAGGATGATCATTTGAACCTATGTCATTCAAGTGCTCTCTTCCAAAGCGAGTCTTGTGACACACATCAAGCGGAACCATTCTGATTGGAATTCCGGAACCAAAAACTTTTGCTGCTGATTCTGGATCAGCCCAAACATTAAACTCTGCAGCTGGTGTAACATTTCCCTGAACTTTTGAAGCCCCAGCCATCATGGTAATCTTATTGATATGGGTTGATAGCTGTGCATCTAAATCAAGTGCTTGAGCGATGTTAGTCAATGGACCTATGGTAACTAATTCCAAATCACCAGAATTTTTTTCTGCGGTTTCAACAATAAAAGCAGGTGCTCCCTTTCTATCATCTTCGATTGAAAGCATTGGGGTAATTTGCTCCATCTCTTTCCTCTCACCTAGCCATTTTCTTTTCTCATTTCGGGTTTTGTCGTAAGTGCCTGGGGTTCCAGTATGTACTGGGATATCTTTATTTAGTTGTTCAACTAGATACTTAGCATTACTGAATCCTCTCTCAACAGGAACATTTCCTTGGACAGTGGTGATACCCAAGATATCAAGTTCGGGAGAATTCATGGCTAACATAATCGCGAAGCAATCTTCGGGATCGCCTCCCTTAGTTCCCATGGCAGGGTCAGTATCGATTATTATTTTCTTTTTCATGTTTCGTGATATGTTAACTGTTTATATAAGTAAAAGGGAGAAATGCTTATGCGACCAGTAGTCATGACGCAAAACGGACCGGTAGAAGGGTTGGTCGAGCAATTTGAAGATTTTGAGGGATATTCTTTTAAAGGCATACCTTATGCAGCAGATACCTCAGGAGAAAATCGATGGCGAGCTCCACAAGATAGAGAATCTTGGACTGAGAATTTTGATGCAAGCTCATTCGGACCACAATGTCCTCAATTTAGAATGGGCGAGGGAGGTTTTAGGGGTTCAATTGCTGGAGCATATGATATGGAAATTCCTGATGAAGAGCCTCCATTGGAGTCTGAGGACTGCCTGAGACTGAATGTTTATTCACGCGATTTAAATCCAACAGAAAAAATGCCTGTTATGTTTTGGATACATGGTGGAGCATTAAGGTATGGATCGGGTGATGTTTACTTGCCCGATGGAATTCTTACCAAAGGTAAAATCCTTGTAACTATAAACTATAGACTTGGCGAGTTAGGTTTCTTTGCGCATCCTTCAATAAATGAAAGTGATCAAGAATTTAAAACTAATTTTGGTTTATTGGATCAAATAAAGGCGTTGGAGTGGGTCCAAGAAAATATTGAAAATTTTGGGGGCGATCCGAAAAACGTAACCATATTTGGAGAATCGGCAGGAGGATTCTCGGTTGCAGCGCTTCTTGTATCACCTTTATCGAAAGGTTTATTTCACAAAGCAATAGTACAAAGTGGAGGTTTTTCAAGAATGGCTCTTCATTCTTCTAAAAAGGGTGAAATGGGCTTTGCAGCTTCTGATTTAGGAGAAAGGTTTGGGGAATTTTGCGATGTTCCAGCAGGAGAAGAGCAGTTGAGCCTACTGAGAGATATACCGTACGAAAAAATCATAGAGAGAGGGAAAATTGGATTTTCTTCTTCTTTTTATGTCGATGATAAATCAATCAATGCGCCTGTGATGAAATGTTTTGAAGATGGGTTAAATCATAAAGTTCCTACCATCATAGGCACTAATGCCGATGAGGGAACAGCTTTGTATTGGGGAAGTCCGCTGGCTGATGTTCCTCCTCCTGTAAATTCCGTTGAAAAATATAAGCTAGTTATATTGGATAAATTTGAAGACAAGGCTGAAGAGGTTTTATCCCATTATCCTGCATCTGACAAAGATGAAATGATTGCATCCAGTAAGAGACTACTTGGAGACTCATTATTCGGAGCCCCTTCTTACTTTGCTTCCAAATCTATGTCGAAAAGAAATGAAGATATTTATTTTTATCACTTCAATCAAAAACCATCTGGAAAAGCGGGTGAAATACTCGGATCTTTTCATGCTTACGAAATAGGCTATGTCTTCGGGGTAAGTGGATTAGGTCCAATTGAGAATCAAGAATTATCCGATGTCATGCTATCTTACTGGACAAATTTTGCGGAAAGTGGAAATCCAAATTCTGATGAACTGCCTGTTTGGGAAAAGATGCAAGATGGAGAGGAGAACTGGCATGTGCTAGGACCCCAGATAGGTAAACAAGGTATAGATCGAATGGATGTTTACACTCTCCTTTCAGATTTTGAATTTAAAGGCAATTAGTTAAGCACGCCTAATTGATAGTCCACCGTCCACGGGAAGATACACACCGTTGATATAAGAAGAAGAGGGCAAACACAAATTCAAAGTGGCATGTGCGACTTCCTCAGGTTCTCCATATCTTTTAAGGCCAACTCTTCTTTTAGCATAAATTTCTTTATCTTTTGGATCTATAGCTGAAGTCATGTTGGTATTGATTGGTCCTGGGCAGATGCAATTTACCGTTATACCTTGAGGACCTAATTCCAAAGCTAAAGAACGTGTTAAACCTATTACACCATGTTTAGCGGCAGTGTAGGGACTATGAAAAGGTGAAGCACCAAATCCTTCGGTTGAAGATATATTCACTATTCTTCCATTGTCTGAATTTAAGAGATGAGGAAGGGCTGCTCTAATTAAACGTACCTGTCCGGTTAGAACAACATTCAACGTATCATCCCAGTAATTTTCATAATTCTTATCATCAACTGCTGTTACAGACGAAACACCAGCATTGTTTATAACAAAATCTATTGATTTATATTTTTCAATGGTAGCTTCGACACATTTATTTATGGAATCACTGTCTGTTACATCCAACATGAAAGGTATACTTTCTCTGCCAGATTCTTCTATTTCGTTAGACACTCTTTGAACTTCATCAAAATTCACATCGGAGACCACTACCTTCACTCCTTCAGAAGCAAAAACTTTTGCTGTTGCCTCACCCATACCACTGCCGGCGCCAGTAACAATTGCTACTCTTCCTTTTACAGATCTTGAAAGCCTCTTGAAGATTTTCATATACAAATCATTTGAGTTATTGGATTAGTTATTAGATTATATGACCAAAATTCAATAAAGAGGAAAAACTATGACGGATCAACCAGCAACTTTATCTCAAGATGGAGACGTTTCTATCATCACATTAGATGATGGAAAAGCTAATGTTTTCTCAAAGAATATGAGCGATACGCTTGAAGCTCTTTTAGATCAAGTGCCAGATGATAAAGGTTCATTACTTTTCACAGGAAGACCTGGCCTTTTCTCAGCAGGATTTGATCTAAAAACAATATCTGGAGGTGATCCCGAAGCTGCTCTCGAAATGACAACGGCTGGATTCAAATTGCTATCAAGAATATATAGTTTTCCAAGGCCAGTAATTGCTGCTTCCAGTGGACACGCTATCGCGCTTGGTGCTTTTCTTCTCTGCTGTGCGGATTATAGAATTGGGGCTAATGGAAACTTTATTGTGCAAGCAAATGAGACTAGAAACGGTATGTCCATTCCAACACCCATTTTAGAGATTTCAAAATCTAGGATTCTTAAGAACCATTGGTATAGAGCAATTCTGAATGCAGAAGCATATTCTATTTCAGACTCCGTTGCTGCTGGTTATCTGGATGAAGTCGTAGAACCTGATGATCTCATGAGTAAATCTTTAGAAGTAGCAAAAGATTTAGCAACGCTTAGCCATCCGCACTATAAATTAACAAAGGATCTTGATCAGAAAGATGTCCTTGGAAGGATAAATAGCTCCATAGAGGAAATGTCTAAGGCGAGTTAAAAAAATAAAAATAATTCTTTCTTAGTTCACACTTTTTGGTAATCTACCCATCCTTTTGTGGGGCCATAGCTCAGCTGGGAGAGCGCATCCCTTGCACGGATGAGGTCGTCGGTTCGATCCCGACTGGCTCCACCATACTCTTTTTTTCAATGGATTTTACTCTTCTATGGCTTTTCTGTTTTAATTAAATAAATGAGGCTAAATTTTTAATGTAGAGAAATGAGTTATGAGTACATAGACAGGTCTAGTGTTGCACTCGATGAATTTGAAGATGAAGATTTACGTATTAGCATGCTAAAACGTCAAACTGGTAAGGCTATTGATGAAGCAACTGCAAAGCTTCTTCTCACTCAAGCTAAGCTAAACAAAGCACTTACAAAATTAGTTCCCGGTAGCCCAGAGTGTCTTAATATATTAAGGACTCTGACTGATTTATATAAGAATTGGGAAGAACTTAACAACCTCAAAGAAGAAGTTTTAAGGTATCCTCAACCTTGGGATGAAAAGTATGAAGCTATGGAGCATTTGATAGCCCTTGTGCAGAAAGTAAGAGTGCTTAAGAAATGATCTCGGCAAATATACTCATATTCATTTTAGGCGGGTTATCGTTTCTATTTGTTTTCTCATGGTTCAAAAAAGCAGCTATTGCGGTCTTTGAGAAAGAACTAGCCTCTAGTGTCAATCAGAAAAGTGTTTGGCTTAAACTCTTTCAGGTATTTCTAGTTGATTGGTTTGTGTGCATACTAGGTGTCTTTGGTACAGGTGCTGTGTTTATTGCTATTTTTAACCAGCTCCAGTAAGAAACTCTATACAAATTAATTCTACAGTTTGTATATGGCTAAATTACCAAATCCAAGAGATTTAGTTCTTAATAATGAGAGCAAGGTTACTAATGGTATAAAAGGGCATCGGCACAGAGAGAAGAATGTATTGCCTAAACAATACTTTAAGATTCATACTCAGGAAGAATAGTGCTTTTAAATGAAATCTTATATTTACTCTCAGGATTCATGGCTATTCTATTGGTGTCATTGATTTACCTTAAGTATCGAGAAAGAAAGCTCCGTGAAGCACTTAACTACCACGTAAGACAGTTCTGTGAAGAAATATTAGTTTTAAATGATGCAGCTATCTCAATAGTAAATAAAAGAAAAATAGAGTTAGAGAATGAAATTAAAGAGCTTCTGAGAGATTATGATGAAACAGATAAAACTTTTCATTAAGGCGATAGTGAGAATATGAAATTTAGATTAGCGATTTCAGTTTAAGTGACTTTTAATTTTTTCTTTGAAATTTTCCCAAAGCTTACTTTGATTTCCAACAATACTTCCTCCAAAAGATAGATGTCTCCAGTAAGCATGTTTTATTGAAGCT
>ENA-OSEY01001629-OSEY01001629.1-marine-metagenome-genome-assembly--contig:-NODE-1629-length-15230-cov-3.142216_pt1 | contig 15230 bp, 19 predicted proteins | sample MGYA00248465_ERZ534230 | MGnify/ENA primary metagenome ERZ534230 (study PRJEB26409, sample SAMN06344110) | marine metagenome | isolation source: Sea water from surface | place: Atlantic Ocean:Southern...
GCAGTTGGTGCAAGAGTTAGATCTCTTCCTATCACTCCTGAGAAAATCAAGAGTGCTATGAGAGAAGCTTAAGCTAACTTCTTAATAACTGATAAAAAAGGGTAGAGAAATTTCTTTACCCTTTTTTTTTATTTTAAAAGAGATATAATTAAAATTTTTAAATATTAATAAGGTATTTACAATGAATAAAATTATAGGTGGTATAACAATCTTAATATTAGCTACTATGGGAAATTCTGTATCGTTTGCAGCCTCTGGTGGTGAGCTTTTAAATCTTAAAATGATTTTAAGTGGTCCTGCTATTTTTTCTTTAGTTACATTTGTTGTAGCTTATTTTTTTGTAATGACAGAAGAGTTTAGTCACTTAAGAAAATCCAAGCCAGTAGTAGTTGCATCTGGTGTTATATGGATGGTAGTTGCTATTACAGCTACTTCTAGTGGAGTACCTTACAACGATATAAACTTTACTTTTAGGCATGTTTTTTTAGAGTTTGCTGAATTATTTATGTTCTTATTAGTGGCTATGACTTTTATTAATACTATGACTGAAAGAAATGTATTTGAAGTTTTAAGAGCCTGGTTAGTAAATATGGGATTTGACTTTAGAAAAATTTTTATAATTACAGGTGTGCTTTCTTTCTTTATATCACCAATTGCTGATAATTTAACAACAGCATTATTAATGTGTGCTGTAATTATGGCGGTAGCAAAGGGTAACAAAGGTTTTATTTGTTTGGGCTGTATCAATATAGTAGTCGCAGCTAACGCCGGAGGAGCATTTTCGCCTTTTGGGGATATTACAACTTTGATGGTATGGCAAAAAGGGGTCATTCCTTTTACTGGCTTCTTTAGTATCTTTGTACCGTCTGTAGTAAATTATATTGTGCCTGCAGTAATTATGTATTTTGCAGTGCCAAAGGAAAGTCCTAAATTCTCAGATGAGAAAGTAAGATTGAAAAAAGGTGCTTTAGTTTCTATTTTTCTTTTCCTAGGAACTATTACCTTAACTGTAATAAGTCATCAGAAGTTCCATATGCCAACAACTTTTGGAATGATAACTGGTCTTGGTGTATTATCTCTTTTCGGTTTTTATTTAAAGAAAACTGATAATACTGGACAGACTAAGTTTGATATATTCACGCAAGTCGGTAAAGCAGAATGGGATACGCTTTTATTTTTTTATGGAGTTTTAATGTGTGTTGGTGGATTATCTGCATTTGGGTACCTTGCTTATACTGCAGAAGTAACCTATATAGATTTAGGTCCAACTTTCGCAAATGTTTTAGTAGGAATTCTTTCAGCAATAGTAGATAACATTCCTGTAATGTATGCAGTCTTGACAATGTTTCCCGGAATGGATGAGGGCCAATGGCTTCTCGCTACACTAACTGCTGGTGTTGGTGGTAGTATGTTGTCTATTGGTTCTGCAGCTGGTGTTGCTTTAATGGGGCAATCAAAAGGTAATTATACATTTTTTGGACATTTAAAATGGACACCTGCTATTGCTTTAGGTTATGCAGCATCAATATATATACATTTGATTTATAACGCTGATAAATTTGATAACATACCTATTGTGCTATAATAAAATTTATAGTAGAAATAATAGTTTCGGGGCGTAGCGCAGCCTGGTAGCGCATCTGCTTTGGGAGCAGAGGGTCGAGTGTTCGAATCACTCCGCCCCGACCATATTGATATGAAATATATTATTTATAAAAATAAAAAATCACCTACTCAGTCAGGAAAATTACATAAAGAGTTTTGGGTTTTAGAACATGTTAATACAAAAGCGGTAAAAACGGATTTGTTAACTGGATGGAAAACTACTCAGACAAATTTAATAAAAAAAATGAAGTTTTTAAATAAAGAAGAAGCTATTACTTATGCTAAAAATAATAATTTAGATTTTGAAGTATTAAAAGATTTAGATAAAGAAATAAATAACAAAAGTTATGCCGATAATTTTAAATTTAAAAGGATTAGGACTGATATTTAGTTAAGGAAAATTAAGTTGAGTCAAAAAATTAGTAAAGGTATTAAAGATTTACTGAGTGATGCAAATGAAGTAGTTACAACTGTAAGTATAGAAAAATGCAAATCATTACAAAAAAATAAAAACTTTGTGTTTGTAGATTTAAGGGATTATAGAGAGATATTAAAAGATGGTAAAATACCAGGAGCATTTTCTTGTCCTAGGGGAATGTTGGAGTTTTGGATAGACCCAGATAGTCCTTATCATAAAGAATTTTTTAATCAGGATAAAACTTATATTTTTTATTGTGCAAGTGCTTGGAGGTCAGCCTTAGCTACAAAAGCAGCAATGGAAATGGGACTAAGTCCAGTAGTACATTTAGAAGGAGGATTTAATGAATGGCTTAAACAGGGTGGCGCCACAGAAACTATCCATAAAAAATAAATACTACAATAAGTTTATGCTTTTTATTTTTTTTTAATTAGTTTATATTTTTTTAAGTGTCCTCGTAGCTCAGCTGGATAGAGCATCTGCCTTCTAAGCAGAGGGTCATAGGTTCGAATCCTATCGAGGACGCCAATTTGGTTATAGAATTTTTACTGAGTATGTGATAATTTTTGATTATGAATAAGATATATATTTGTTTATTAGTACTAACAACTTTAATATTAACTTCTTGCAATAGAACAGGGGTTCCTATGTTAAGCACGGGAGTTTCAGGTACTGAGGGATTGCCTGCTGAACAATTAAGTTTTGCTAAATTTAAAGACATACCAATACCAGATGGTTCAGTTATGGATATGAACAACACAGTTATTTTTGGTAGTGATGATGAATGGTTTGGTAGACTTTCCTTAATTCCAAACCTAAGCCATGCTGAAACTTTTGATTTTTTTAGATATGAAATGCCAAATCTTAATTGGAAGGAAATTACTAATGTAAGGTCTACCAGTAGTGTCCTTTCTTATGAAAAGGAAAACAGAGTTGTTACTATTCAAATTACTAATTCTTATGGCAAAACTTTATGTTCAGTTAATATGTCTCCAAAAAAACAATAGGTGATTAATGAGTAAAGAAGATAATAAAAATTATGGAAGTGTGGCAGTGGTATCAATTATTACATTGATAATATCAGGCTTATCTATTTATCTTTTAATAAATATTTTCAATTAATTTTCTATTTTTTTAATAATAACTCCTCCAGGAGATTGTTCTGTAGGTGTTACTTCAATCATTGATAAATTGACATGAGCTGGAGCTTTTATTGCAAATAAAATACATTCAGCTATATCGGTAGCTTGTAAAACCTTTAATCCTGTTGTCATTTTTTTTCTATCTTTAAGATTATCAATAGCTACTTTAAAAAACTCTGTAGCTACTCTTCCTGGGTTTATTTCAGTACATCTTACCCCTGTTCCTGATAACTCTATTCTAAGGTTCTGATTAATTAAATGCACAGCTCCTTTAGAACCACCGTATACGGAGCTAGATAAAGGGTAGAGACCAGCAATAGAGCCTATATTAATGATATGCCCTTTTTTATTTTTTACCATATGTGGCGTAATACATCTTAAAAGATGTAAGAATGCATTTACATTAGTATCTATCGTAGTATCTATATCTTTAGCTTTTGTATTAAAAATTTTTGTAAAACCTCTCCCCAGCCCAGCATTGTTAATAAGTATATCAATTTTAAGTTTTTTTAATTTTTCTAATGCCTTTCTATCTCTAATATCCATTACTATTGGTATACAACCGGTTGTTTTTTCTAATTTGATAAGTTTATTTTTTCTTCTGGCTACAGCATATACTTTTATATTATTTTTAACTAATAACTTTACAGTTTCTTCTCCTATTCCACTAGACGCCCCTGTAACCAATGCTGTTTTATAATTATTTTTAAGCATATTACTCCTATTTATTTTTAGAAAATATTTTTTTTATATATTTTTGCTGATTAATAGCTTCTTTAAAAACTTTTTTTTCAATATCTCTAAAAGCTTTAATAAAAGATATACCATCAGGAGAAATTTTGGTTCCTCCAGTACCTTTGCCCCCAGTATTAGTAAGTATAATTTTTGAGTTAGAAGCATTATTAATTTCATTTACTAGTTTCCAAGCTTTTCTATAAGACATTCCCATTTTTTTTGCTGCAGAAGAAATAGAGCCACAAGAAATTATTGATTCCATTAAGGCTATTTTACCTGGACCGATATTGAAATTATTATGAACTTCAATTTTAATTTTTAAAAACCCTGATATATCTTTACTCATTGAATAATACTTTATCTCCTATTTCTATATCTAGTTTATTAATTAAACCGGCATTAAATTCTAAAGCAAATCTTGACTTTACTTTAGACTTTACAATAGTTTCTGATAGTTTTTCCATATTTTTTTTTATATCTACAATTACTTTATTTTCTGAAATAAAAATTACATCTAGAGGAATATAAGTATTTTTCATCCATAATTGAATTATCTTTTCACGTGGAAAGATAAATAACATTCCTTCGTTATTTAATAGTTTTTTTCTATACATGAGTCCAATTCTTCTTTCTTCTATAGTTTTTGCTACTTCAACATTGAATGTAATATTTTTATTATAAATACTTACGTCAATCTTTTCATTTGAAAATGTATAAAATGAAAATAGAAAGAAATTAAAAATTAAATGTATAGATTTAAAGTGCATCATAATTACATTTGTTTTATATTAAAAATATGACGCTTACTAATAAAATTTTCTTGTCTTTAGTTTCAGGTATAGTTATAGGTAGTTTACTTAATAACCTTGTACCTGAAGCAAGCCAATTTTTACTAGATCCAATAGATGTAATAGGAGTTTTATTTATTTCAGCCTTAAAAATGCTAATAGTTCCTGTTGTTTTTTTCTCTATAGTTAGTGGTGTAACAAACCTTGAGGATACCACCTCATTGGGTAGGATAGGTGGCAAATCGATCTTTTTATATTTATTCACTACCTTTATTGCTATTTCTTTTGCCTTAATTGTAGCAAGCATAATAAATCCAGGAGAAAATGCTAATTTTGTTTTGGAAAAAGATTTTAAAATAAATTCTCCTCCACCTATTACTTCCGTAATAGAAAATTTAATTCCAAAAAATCCAGTTAAAGCTTTCTCTGAAGGTAATATGCTCCAGATTATAGTTTTTGCTATTATTGTGGGAATTACTATTACAAAGATGCAAATTGGTCAAAAGGTTAAACTAAAAGGTGTTTTTACATCTCTTAATGATTTATTTTTAAAAATGATAGATATAATAATGTTTTTTGCTCCTATTGGAGTATTTTTTTTGATTTTAAAAACTTTTATGACTCAGGGTTTTTCGACAATATTAGAACTGGCTTCTTATTTTTTTACAGTCTTACTTGTTTTGATTATTCACTTTTTTTTAACATATGGCTCATTATTATTCTTACTAACAAAAGTAAGGTTAGTTTATTTTTATTCTAAAATGAAAAATACTATTTTATTTGCATTTTCTACTGCAAGTAGTGCGGCGACTATTCCTATAACTCTAAAAACGGTTGAAGAAGAGCTAAAAGTTGAAAAGTCTGTCGCCTCATTTTCAGTTCCTTTAGGCGCTACCATAAATATGGATGGAACAGCAATTATGCAAGGAGTGGCAACTATATTTATAGCCAATGCCTACGGAATTAATTTAGAGATCTCGGACTTTATTTCTGTAATAATGGTGGCTACTCTTGCTTCTATAGGAACTGCAGGAGTGCCAGGAGTTGGTTTAATTATGCTGGCAATGGTATTAAATCAAGTAGGCCTTCCATCTGAAGGTATTGCTTTAATAATAGGTATTGACAGATTATTAGATATGACAAGAACAGCGGTGAATGTTACAGGTGACGCTACCATCTCTTGTGTTGTAGCTAGCAGTGAAAAAAAGATAAATTATAATTATAAAGAATAGTTTTTTTTATTTAGATACCATTCAGTCCATGAGCCGTCATAGACTGACCAATTTTTCTTTCCAATATAATTTAAAGACAAAGCGATATTGCAAGCCGCTACTCCAGATCCACAACTACAGACAATGTGTTTATTTTTTTTTATTTTTGAAAAAATTTTTTTAATTTCAGTTTTTGTTTTCAAAAAGCCTTTAATATCAAACAACGTAGAGGGATAATTTATACTTTTTGGAATATTGCCTTTACCAATATTTTTTCTTGGTTCAGGTTCAATTTTTAAAAACCTTAACTCAGGTCTAGCATCAATGACGGTTAAGTTAGGATTATCCTGTTTTAAGAATATATTTAATTTATAATAATCTGTAATTTTATCTTTTATCACATTACACTTATAGTTAGCACTTTCAATTATTGTTTTTTTGGTCGTAAGTTTGCCTCCAGCTAGTTTCCAAGCTTTTAGTCCCCCGTCTAATACATAAACTTCTTTATGCCCATAAAGGTAAAAAGACCACCAAACTCTCGGAGAGCTTAAAATTCCTTCCTTGCAATATATTATAATAATATCTTTTTTATTTATTCCTAGCTTACTAATCTCTATCTCGAAGTTTTTTACTGATGGCAGCATATGTGGTAGATAAGTTTTTTTATCACAAATTTTATCAATATCAAAAAATAAAGCATTTTCTATGTGACCATTTTTATACTCTTTATATGCATTTCTATTTACATTAGGTAAATACCATGATGCATCAATTATTTTTATATTCTTTTTATGTAAGTTTTTTTTTAACCATGAGGCTTTTTTTATCATATTAGCTATTTAACTCTTTAAAATTAAAATTTTTTTCTTGTAAAAATTTTTCATTAAAAATTTTACTTTTATATCTTTCTGCACCATCACATAATATTGTAACAATAGTCTTATTTGGTCCTAAATGCTTTGCTAATTTTATGGCCCCGCCTACGTTAATACCTGAGGTGGGTCCTACTAATAAGCCTTCTGATTTTATCAATTCATAAACTATTTTCAAAGCTGTCCTATCATGTACTTTAAATGCTCCATCAAATTTTATACCCTCTAGATTTTTTGTGATTCTGCTTTGTCCTATACCCTCTGTTATAGACGTTAGAGTGGCTTTCGATTTGCCTTTTCTTATCCAAGAATACATTCCTGATCCATAAGGATCTGCGCAGAATACTTTTATATTTTTATTTTTTTCTTTTAACCCAATAAAGTTTCCTGCTAAAGTTCCTCCAGTTCCTACTGAGCAGATAAATGCGTCAATAGTCCCATTTGTTTGACTCCAAATTTCTTGAGAAGTAGTCTTGATATGTGCTTCTCTGTTTGCTAAATTATCAAATTGATTAGTCCATATTGCATTTTCTTCCTTAGCTATTCTTTTAGCTAGTTGGATATAGTTGTTGGGGTCTGTAAAAGGCAACTGTTTAGTTAATACAACTTCAGCTCCAAGATATTTCAGTAAATTTATTTTTTCTATGCTTTGATTTTCTGGCATTACTATTTTTGTTTTATAGCCTAAAGCATTTCCTATTACAGTCAGACCAATTCCTGTATTACCTCCTGTTCCTTCAACTATTAACTTTTTATTTTCCTTAGCATTTTTTATCATGTATAAAGCTGCTCTATCCTTTACGGATTGACCAGGGTTAAGATATTCTGCTTTGCCTAAAATATTACAACCAGTGATTTCTGATGCTTTTTTTAATTTAATTAATGGAGTATTACCTACTAAACTTGTTATATTACTATATTTCAGCAAAATATTTATCTTTTTTTAGATTTTTTAAAAATACTTTTTTGTGGGTTATAGCCAAAAATAGCTAATAATATAAAAATTAAAGTACATACTATTACTACAAGAATACCCTCATAATAAATTTTCCCTTGTGAGGCGGCTCTAACCATTTCTACTCCATATGTAAAGGGATTAATTTTAGCTAAATAATACACAAACAATGCTCCATTATCTAATAGTCTCCATAAGGGATATAATGCTGAGGATATAAAAAACATTGGAAAAATTACAAAATTCATAGTTCCCGCAAAGTTTTCTAATTGCTTGATATAAACAGAAAGAAGTAAACCTAGAGCACCTAACATAAGTGAAAATATCAAAACACATGGAAAAGCAATAATCCACCCAGATATATTTGTAACAAATGGAGTAGTTAAATATATTATAGGTAAGCAGATTATTAAAAAACAATATGCTTGAATAACTGAAAGAATTGTTCCTGCAAATAACTTTGAAACTAAAAGATACCACCTTGGTAACGGGGTTGTTAATAATATTTTCATAACTCCCATTTCTCTATCATAAACCATTGATAAGGATGATTGCATACCACTAAAAAGTAATACCATGCCTAATAAACCTGGAGTTATATATTCAAAATAATTTATATTTTGGATCGGATAAAAATTTAATATTCCCGGATCTACTCCTTTAGCTGATCCTACTCCTGCAGCAAAAACAAATAACCACAGAGCAGGCCTCACTATTGCTGAAAAAAGTCTTCCTTTCTGCATAGAGAACTTTTTAATTTCTCTAATAGAGAGTCCAATAAAAGCTGTAAAGAAATGATAAAAATACATTTATTCCTCTAATTTACATTCAGTTTGATTATAAGATAGTCCCAGTGTATTCAAATTATTTTCACTATCAGTAAATTCCTCTAAAGGAGCAACCTTAGTTGTCCAATTATTTGAAGATATTAATAAAATAGTTTGTCTCAGTTGGTTAGTAGTTTTTTTAAAGTTAAGCCCAATACCTTTAGAGCCATCAACTTGTAAATCTGGTCCTTTTAAATATTCAATAATATTTTTATTTGAAATATTTTGTATTCTAAGTACGCTCTCAACAATTGTTTTAATTGATATCCATGCAGCCCAATCTTTACTTTCCATTCTTCTATTATTCATCCTTTCAAATCTTCCATTTAGTTGTGGGGCACCGTGCCTTAAATAAGACCAGTGCCATGCTTTGGCTATTAGTCCTGCAGACCCAGAAACAATTGCTGGATTCATTGTAGCATTTGGCACACCTAAAGCAAACTCACCATCTGTATCAGAAATAAAAACATTGTTATACTTTTTGCCTTTAGTTAAATAGAATAAATTATTTTTATCTCTTACCCTGGGGTCATTATTGTTTACGAAAAATTTTTCTTTATAAATTTTAATTCCAAATTTTCTAGCAGACTCTTTAAAAGATGAACTTATTTTTTCATCCTCAACCAATGGTCCAGTTAATAATAAGGATTTTTGTGTTTTCTTTTTAACTAAATATTGTGCTATTGAGTCTGTATACATAGCATTACTAGGATAAGTATTAAAAAAATTATCTAAACAAATATTTTTTCTAATATCATTATTGGGATCTGATATATTAAAAAAAATAGTTTTAGGATTGTTTTTTAAAATTTTTTTAAAGTATTTTAGGCTTTGTATGTTTAAATCTAATAATATGGTTTCAAATTTTTTTACATTTTTACTATTAAGAAAATTAATAGCATCCTCATAATTTTTTTTTTTGATGTGCTCTATCAAGAATTTTGTTTTTGTAAGTCGAGTAAATTTTTTTGAATCCTCAATGGCTAATAAGGCTCCTTGAATTGGTCTTTTTTCTTTGTTTAATTTAGATCTAATATCAACAGGGTGAATGCCCCATTTTAAATATCTCATATCTTCTTTTATATCTAAAAAACCAATATTATAAATTTTTAAGTCATCTGCTTCTAAGTGATTAGTGAGAAAAAAAAAAATTATATATAAATATGAGAACTTCATAATTATTTCATAACCCTAACTGTATGAGGAGTTTTTCCTACAGGTATAGAGGATACCGCCGTTTGTTTAATTAAATCAATGATAGAAATATCATCACTATTTCCATTGGTAACAATTAGTTCTTCATCATTATTAGTCAATGCTGCACCCCAAACTCTACTACCTGCTAAAATATATTTTTCTATATTATAATTACTGCCATTAACTACTGCAACATGATTGGCACTTCCCAATGTGACATATATTTTATCTAATTTTGATGAGTAGGCAAAATCAACTGGAGTTATATTCTGATCTCTAATGCCTTTTACCGAAAAATATAAATTTTTAATAATTTTTAAATTATTAGTATCTATTATAGTAACACTACCGCTGAGTTCATTACTCACCCAGTATTCATTTCCATCTTTAATAAATAATCCCCTCCTGGGTCTATTTCCAACTAAAATTTCATTAACTATTTCTCTTGTTTTTGTGTTTATTATTACTACAGAGTTAGTACCTTCCGATGTCACATATATAAATTCGCCATTTTTAGAGAAATTGACTCCTTCTGGCTCAACTCCTACATTCTCTATAGTAGCTAATTTATCTTGAGTTTTTACATCTATAATAGTAATTTCATTATCGTCTTCGTTGGAAACAGCAATAAGTTTTCCATCTGGAGAAATATCAAAAATCTCAGGATCATCTCCACTTTTTATATAGCTTATAATCTTTAGAGAATTTATGTCTATTACTGCAATGTGATTCTCTTCACTTACTACTACATATAGCAAAGTTTTATCAAGACTAAATTTCATATCTCTGGGCCTACCTCCAGTCTTAATAGTCTTAATAATTTTCTTATCTTTATTTAGTACTGTAATAGTGTCACTGTTTTCATTACTAACAAAAATATATTTACTTTGTACAGTACTTAAAAAAATAAAAAAATTTAAAATTATAAAAATTATTATTTCATAAGCTTTCATCTTTTTTCTCCGTAATTTTAAAATATGCATCAGATAATGACTTTGTCCTAGTTTTTTTTCTTAATTCATTTGGTTTCCCTAAGAACAATATTTTACCATAGTTGAGCACAATTATTTTATCTGCATTTTCTGCCTCATCAACTAAATGAGTAGCCCACAGAGTAGTTAGATTTTTATCTTTTTTTAAACTTAAAACTTTATGTAGTAAATCTTTTCTGCTTTTAGGGTCTAATCCAACGGTTGGCTCATCCATTAATAAAACTTTAGGGTTATGAAGTAGAGCTCTAATTAATTCTACTTTTCTTCTTTCTCCTCCAGATAAAGTTCTGACTTTATTTTTAGTTTTGTTGTTTAGTTTGTTTGTCTTTAATTCATTGTATACTTTCTGCTTTAATTTTTGTACATTTAAGCCATGCAATCTAGCATGAAAATTCAGGTTTTCTAATATAGAAAGTTCCATATCTATTGTAGATTGTTGAAATACTATTCCTATAGCTTTGAGAGCATTTACATTCTGAGTCTTGATACTATAACCATTAATAACACAATCACCTAAGTCCGGTGATAGCATTCCTGTTAGAATAGAAAATAAAGTAGATTTACCAGCTCCATTTGGACCTAATAATACAACATATTCTCCACTATTTAAACTTAGGTTTATATTATTTAAAGCTAAAAAATCATCATAGGATTTTTTTAGATTAGAAATACTTAAAATATTTTTATTATTAACCATAAACTACAGTTCACCTTTCAAAATAGATTTATTTTCTTTTAAAATTTTATTTTTTATTTTTTGAATAATATTGTTATCCATTTTTCTTGGCCTTTTAGTATTTATGCTTATTTCTTTCAGTACTTTAGATGGCGGCTTAGATAAAAAAACAATTTTATCTGATAAATAAATAGCTTCGTTGATGTCATGAGTTACAAATATTATTGTAGTTGGTTGTTTTACCCAAAGTTCCAAAAGCATTTTTCTAAGTAAGTTTGCTACAGGTTCATCTAGTGAAGTAAAAGGTTCATCAAGAATTAAAAGTTGAGGTTGTGTAGCAAAAGATCTTGCTAAAGCAACTCTTCTTTGCATGCCACCAGATAATTTATTAGGATAATAATCTAAAAATTTCTCTAGTCCCATTATAGAGAGAAACTTTTTTGAGATTTCATTTTTCTTCTGATTTTTATTTAAAACAACTTCCACATTTTGTTGTACATTTAGCCATGGTAAAAGTCTGGGAGTTTGAAACATGAAAGCTTTATTTAAATTATAAACAGCTTTATTTTTTCCAAAGCTAATACTTCCGGTATAGGCCTTATCAAGCCCGGCTATTAACTTTAATAGAGTAGTCTTCCCGCATCCTGAAGGTCCAATTATTGAGCAAAACTGTCCTTTAGCTATTTCTAAATTAAAGTTTTTTATAGCTATGTGAGGTTTTATTTTATTCTCATAATTTAAAAACTCTTTTTTTTCTATATTTATAGAAATATTTTGCATTTTAGGTTCTCCATTTATTTGCCATTCTATCTAAAGGCACAAAAAAAAAGTTTTCTATTGCAACCATAATTACTACAAATGCAAATGTATAAGCCAAAATTGAAGTAATATCAAAAAATTGAAAAAATTCGTGAAGTTTGAAACCTATTCCATTACTTCTTCCAAGAAGCTCAACAACTAAAACTATTTTCCATATAAGGGCAATTCCACCCCTAGCTGAGGCTATAAGGTACGGATATAGTTGAGGTAAATAAAATAAAGTAAACTTTTTTGTTTTGTTTACTTTATATACTTCTGCTACCTGTAAAAGATCTCTGTTAACTGCTCTTGCTCCTTCTCTTATAGTAACTATAACATTAGGAATTTTATTTAAGCTTACAGCAATTATTGCAGCTAATTCCGTAAGCCCAAACCATACGTAAGAGAGAATTATTAAAACAAGGGCTGGTATATTTAGAAATATAATATTCCAACTATCAAGGATATTGTCTATTTTCTTATTATTACCCATCAATATACCGATGGCCACTCCAATGAACATAGCTAATAAAAAAGAAACTAATACTCTATACAGAGTAATACTAAGATGGTAAATAAGGCTTCCATTCGATAGATCTTTTTGTAATTTAAAAAACACATCCAAAGGAGAGGGTAAAGTTTCTATATTTAAAATAGATGCTATTATTAACCAAAATATCAGTAGTAAAATAAAGGATAATAGTTTTATTAATAAAGAATTATTTATAACACTCATTTTATTTATTCCAATACGTACCTGCAGCAAGAGAACTAGAGCTGCCTACTAATTCTTCTCCTCCAATTTGTGATAAAATCTCATAAGCATGCTGAATATTTTTTCTCATTAATTGATGATTATCACTGGGGATACCTTTTCTAAAGCCATCTCGAATTTTTTCTAGCATTAATTGATTTTTTGCACCTGTCATTTCAGAGATTCTTAGCCATTCGTTGTCAGATGTTTTTAATATTTTTCTTGCCTCATTTGAAGCCTTAATAAAACCCTTGAGTGTTACTTCGTTTTCTTGAACAAAGCCTTCTCTAAAAACATATCCGATGAGTGGTAGTTCACCTTCTATTCCTATATATGGCAAAATATCTTTCAGTGTTAAAAACTCTTCATATCCTAGAGCCTCTAATCTAGCAGTATAATTCCAATAATTATATCCGGCATCTAGTTGATTATTTCTTAAAAGTCCATTTATCAAAGGTGGAGCAGCAAAAGAAGTATTAAAAAATGTTAAAGGGTCTTTTTTATATTTTTTTATTGCATAAGCTCTTAGAAATAACCAAGATTTATCTAAGGATCCTCCAGCTACACCAATTTTTTTATTCTTTAAGTCTAGAAAACTATTTATTTTCTCACCTTTTTTTATCATTAACCCCCCCGCTGAGTTTGAGTAAGGGTAAAAAGACACCAAATTTCCTTTGTTTCTTTGTTTGCTTACCCAAATCCAGTCTGTTACAAATATATCCACTGACTTTGATAAAAATGCTACCGCAGAGGCATCTTTGTTAGTAATCTCAACTTTTTTTATTTTTATATTATTTTTTTTATTTAATTTATGATGTTTTATAACGTTATATTCCCAATTTACTGAGCCGTATTTAAGTACAGCTATCTTTATAGAATTTGCTTTTATTACAGATACAGAATTTATGATAAATGTTATTGCAAGCAATATATTAAAAAAATACTTCATAATTTATAAACCCTAAAAAGTATATTATAGTATATAGGTTAAGTATTAAATATTTAATAATAATTTATTTTCTAATTTCTTAATAAATTTAGATAAAAAGTATTAATTTTTTTTTCTTTATTTACAATTTGATTGAAATAATTATCAGTAAAACTTTCTAATTCATCATCCTTAACATATGCATTAATAACATTTTGAGAGTAAGCCTCAGAGGCTGTAAATTTTCTAGAAGTTAAAATTATATCTTTAAAAAAACCTTTATTAATTTTTGTAAGTAGATGTAAAATTTGTTTTTTTGGTATTTGTATATTGAGTTTGGATGCAGGTATACAGAATGAAGAACTTTCAGCAGCAATGATTATATCTGAGTGCATAGCTATTATGAATCCAGCACCATAACAATGAGAGCGTATAACTGAAATTACTGGTATTTCCAATTTAGTAATTATTTTTAGTAAATTATTCATTTTTTTGTGATAAAAATTAATTTTTTGGGAAGCAATTAATTTTCTGATATCATCAAGGTCTGCTCCAGAGCTAAATGCACTTTTTTTTGTTCCAGTAATTACTACACATTTAAATTTTTTGATATAATTATTTTGCGATAACTTTGAAGCCATTTCTGTCAGCATTTCTAGGCTTAATGCATTTTTTTTAGATAAATTATTAAGCTCAATTTTGAGTATTTTATCCGTAAAAGACTCATTAAATATCACATTCTCAGACATACTAGATTAAAAAACAAAAAAATGTTGCTGTCTACCTAATTTTTAATTGACACGAACTAGGCTAAGGTGTAAAAGTTAAGTTTCGTCGTTGAAAAACGACATGATGTTTGAAAATTGAATATTAAAAAGGGATTTATAGGCGACGGTGGCAACTGCGACACGGCGCATATAAATCTTAACTAAAGCTTTAGTTAGCAATATGTGTCGGGTCAGCGATATAATTAAAATCAAACTTAAGAGTTTGATCCTGGCTCAGAGCGAACGCTGGCGGCAGGCTTAACACATGCAAGTCGAACGATAAGCTAGACTTCGGTTTAGTGGACAGTGGCAGACGGGTGAGTAACGCGTGGGAATCTACCTTTGAGTGGGGAATAACAATTAGAAATGATTGCTAATACCGCATATACCCTCCGGGGGAAAGGCTTCGGCCGCTCTTAGATGAGCCCGCGTACGATTAGTTTGTTGGTGAGGTAAAGGCTCACCAAGACTACGATCGTTAGCTGGTTTGAGAGGATGATCAGCCACACTGGGACTGAGACACGGCCCAGACTCCTACGGGAGGCAGCAGTGGGGAATATTGGAC
>ENA-OSEY01001630-OSEY01001630.1-marine-metagenome-genome-assembly--contig:-NODE-1630-length-15228-cov-2.567487_pt1 | contig 15228 bp, 18 predicted proteins | sample MGYA00248465_ERZ534230 | MGnify/ENA primary metagenome ERZ534230 (study PRJEB26409, sample SAMN06344110) | marine metagenome | isolation source: Sea water from surface | place: Atlantic Ocean:Southern...
GTCCCTCTGGATCTGGAAAATCTACTTTAATAAGATGTATTAATCGACTTGAAGAACATCAAAAGGGCATAATTAAAGTTGACGGAGTAGAGTTGAATGATGATGTAAAAAAAATTGATAAAATTAGAAGTGAAGTAGGGATGGTTTTTCAGTCATTCAATTTGTTTCCACATCTTACAGCCCTTGAAAATTGTACTTTAGCGCCTGTTTGGGTTCGTAAACTACCTAAAAAAGATGCAGATGAAATTGCTATGAAATATTTAGAAATTGTTAAAATACCTGAGCAAGCTCTTAAATATCCTGGGCAACTTTCAGGTGGACAGCAGCAAAGGGTTGCAATCGCTAGAGCTCTCTGTATGGAGCCAAAAATAATGCTTTTTGATGAGCCTACATCTGCTCTTGATCCTGAAATGATTAAAGAGGTCCTTGATACAATGATTGAACTTGCAGAAGATGGAATGACAATGATTGTTGTAACTCACGAAATGGGATTTGCTAGTAAAGTAGCTAATAGAGTAATATTTATGGATGAAGGCCAAATCATTGAGCAAAATTCACCAAAAGAATTTTTTAATAACCCTAAATCTGATCGTACTAAACTATTTTTAAGCCAAATTATTGATCATTAAACTTCAATAGGTGTATCTTTGTTGCTACCCCATTCACTCCAACTGCCATCATAAACTTTTACATTTTCAAATCCTATCAAATGTGCAGCAATTTTTAATCCGCATGCTGTAACCCCTGATCCACAGGTCATTACTAGCTCAGATTTTTTATTATCAATACCTAGTTCGTTAAAAATTTTTTTTATTTCAAATGTAGGTTTTAAGCAGTTTGTTTTTTCATCAATTAAAGATGTTATTGGTATATTAAATGAAGATGGTATATGGCCAGACCTTACACCTGGTCTCGGTTCTTTAATTTGACCGTAAAATCTATCAGCACCTCTTGCGTCAATAATAACTCTATTTGAATTTTTGCCTAGATTGTTACTTATGTTTTCAAGTGTTTCATACAAACTTAAATCTATTTTTTTAGAAATATAATTTGTTGTATTATACTCTGATTTTTGGTCACTTATTGGCCCTTTATAATTTAACCAAGATTTTAATCCACCATCAATTATTCTTATTTTTTCATGACCAAATATTTTAAACATCCACCAAGCTCTAGCAGAAGAGAAGAAAACACTATTATCATATAATACGACAATATCTTCGTTTTTAACGCCTATTTCACTTACCATAGATGAGAATTCATTCTCATTTGGAAGCATGTGTGGAAATTTTGAATGTTTATTTGAAATTTTATCTATATCAAAAAAACGCGAATTTGGAATATGCTCCTTATTAAATTCATCTAATGCATTTCTTCCAGAATTTGGTAAATGAAAAGTTGCGTCAAGGAATACAGTATTTGGTTTTGAAAATAAATTTTCTAAAGCAAACTTTGCTGAAATTAGATCTTGCATTTGACCCTCTGAAAATAATTTGCTGGTAAATTTTAATTTTTAAATTAAAATAAATCAGACAACTTATTAAGCAAGATATTTTATTAAAATGTTACGTAAATTTTTTTTAGTTCTGATATTTTTTGTATTTTCAAATCAAACCTATGCAGAGAAATTTATTGATCTTGGGCCTAGTTTAAAATTAAGCTATAAAACGGGAAATATTGACACAAATACATTTAATGGTTTTGCATCTGATATTTCGTTTTTTGATAAATTTAATAATGACGAGCTCATTGGAAATGCTAAAACACTTAAAATCGAAAGCCAAAAAAATAAAGATGGGCAAGTTATTATCAATTTATTTTCATTAAGTGAAATATTTGCATATGATGATGAATTTGGATTTGAAATTGTAATTGATAAGATATCTATTAGAGACTTCAATTCAGCTATTTTAAAAGACGATTTTGCAGAAGATGTTGCAAACTACGATTTGCTTAAGCATAAAAACTTTAGTTTTAATATATCAGGAGTAAATTTTAAAAATAATGAATTTGATTTAGGAATTAAAAAAATAAGTCTTCCAAAAATTAAATATGGAAAACTCTCATCAGGTGAAGAATTTGCCCAAGAGACCTCTTTTGAAATTAAAGAAATAAGCTTTACTGCAAATCCAAGTAATATTGATTTGCTGCCACTAAATGTCATTCTAGCTTCAATTGGTCAGCAATCGCTAACCGTAGACTTAAATACTTATAGCGAAGTATTTGATAAGGGATTAATGCTGAAAATTATTTCGAAATTAGGACTAAATATCATCGGGGGAGCAGCATTGAATTTAGAATTAGATTACTCTGTGCCAATTGAAACATTTAGTTACTTTTCAAATAATCAATCTCTAATAGATGAATTACAAACCCAGAATTTTGAAAACTTAGATAATTTTAATAATGAAATACTAATGGAACTAGGTAAGATCCAACTAAATAAAGTTATCTTACAAATTGAAGATTTAGGTGTAAGAAAACCTCTTATTATAATGGCAGCATCTAATATGGGAATGTCAGAAGAAGATGTTATTAATATGTCGAATGAAATGATACAATCAGTTCTTTTCCCTTTTATTCCAGTTAATGCAGAAAAATTTGCTGATAGTATATCAAAATTTGTTGAGCAAGGAGGTAAACTTACATTTAGCATCAACCCTCAAAATCCTTTGCCTATTATCTCCTCAATGGGGTTACTTGTAATGCCTGATTTGGCTATTGAGTCATTAGGTATTAAACTGTTAGCAGAATAACTTAGTTTGAATTTCTATGGTAATTACATGCATCCTCTTGCATTTCCAAGTGTAATTTATCGCCAGAATACTTATTTTCACTCGCCAAATCTTCATTAAATTCAATACCTAATCCTGGTTTGGTGGGTGAGAGAATAAATCCATTTTCCCATTTAATAGAGTTGTTGATTAATTTTAAATGGAACTCACCACCAGTAAGAATTGTTTCAGCCATTAAAATATTTGGAATATTTGTAGCAAGTTGTATATTTGCAGCCCATTCAATCGGACCAGCGTAAAGGTGAGGCGCAATTTGTGCATTAAAAACCTCGGCAATTGCGCTTATCTTTTTTGCCTCTAAAATACCACCGGCGCGCCCTAATGCAGGTTGAAGAATGCTAACATTTCCTAATTTAAGTAGTGCAGCAAATTCAGACTTTGTTGTGTGTCTTTCTCCAGTTGCAATTGGAATATTAACTTGTGTGGCAACTTTTTTAAATTCATCAATATTATCAGGTGGTATCGGCTCCTCAAACCACAAAAGATTAAACTCTTCTAATGCTTTGCCTAACCTGATTGCCCCTGAAGTAGTGAATTGACCATGAGTTCCAAAAAGTAAATCAGCTTTGTTTCCAACTGTTTGTCTTAAAGCTTTGCAGAATTCAATTGATAAGTTTATATCAAACATGGACGGTTGATGGCCACCACGAATAGTGTATGGACCCGCAGGATCAAATTTGATTGCAGTGAAGCCCAACTTTAGCATTTCTCTAGCACTTTCAACTGCCATATCGGGACTAGACCAGAATTTTTTATGATCATGATGAGGTAATGGATAAAGGTATGTGTATGACCTAATTCTTTTTTGCATTGCCCCGCCTAATAGTGAATAAATAGGTTTACCGCAAGACTTGCCTAAAATATCCCAGCACGCTATTTCTAAACCTGAAAATGCACCAATAATTGTTGGGTCTGGTCTTTGAGTAAATCCACTAGAGTAAACTCTTCTAAACATAAGTTCAATATTCTCAGGATTTTCTCCTTTCATATGTCTTTCAAAAATATCTTCAATAACATAAGTCATTTTTTCAGGAGAAATGGATGCTGAATATACTTCACCATACCCAACGAAACCATTATTCGTTGTCAGCTTAACAAAAACAAAATACTTTCCACCCCATCCAGGATGTTTGTTACCAACAATAAAAACTTTTAATTCTTTTAATTCCATAAGTTAAGTAATTAAAGTTTATAAAACTTCACATTACCATTGAAGTTATATTTTTTTTTATAATATATTATTGATATAGTTTGGAAAAAAAATGAATGAAAATAATATATTTTTGCCTGCAAAACTTCCAAGTAATGAAAGTAGACGTCTAGAGGCTGTTAGAAGAACAGGTGAGTTAGATGTAGATAATAAAGATTTGTTTATTGTATTTAATGAACTGGCAAAACAAATTTCAAATATGCCTGTCAGTTATACTGGGCTTATGGATCAAGACAGACAGTTTTTTTTATGTCATATTGGTATGCCAGATGATCTCCCAGATAGTATTCCAAGAGAATCAACATTTTGTCAATTTGCATTAGGAAGCACAAAACCTTTAATCGTTAACGATTGTAAAAATGATGAAAGATTTAAAAATCATCCAATTGTGTGTGGTCCTCCATATGTTACTTTTTATGGAGGTTTCCCAATTATTAATGAGGCAGGATATATTTTAGGGACATTATGTGTAACAGACACAAAACAAGATGCAAATTTATCTATTAGCCAAATTGAATTACTAACAAAGTTAACTGGCCGTCTTGCGCATCAATTAGATATTCAAACACAGCAAAGAGAATTTACCGCTTCAAAAACTATTGATTTATTAAATAAATCTATAAAGCATTTACCTCAATTCAATATTTCAAATCTTATCGGTTTTTTAACTGTTATAAGCGGTGCTCAAGTTGACAGAGAAACAGTTAATTTTTTAACTATGAATAAACTTTTAGATAAAAATGGTTTTTTAACTCCACTTGCAAGAAAAATACAAAAAGATCTTGGTTTTGATACAGGTGTTCATAAAAAAATTATGTTTAATAATGATGAAATATCTTCGAATTTAGATAACATGATCAGTGAACTAGAGAATTTATAATGTACGCAGTAGTCTATCAATTTAAATTCCCGAGTATCAGTGAAGCTAAAGTCGCGGCTGGATTTTGTTCTGAATCCTTAGGCGGAAAAATTTCAGAATATGACTTTTTAGGTCTAAATATCTTAATAAGTAAAAATGGTGACTTAAATATTAATGTGAAATTTGAGGATACAAATTCTTTGAAAAAATTTGAAAATGATACAAATAAATTATTTAATGACCTACGAAATAGTTTTGTTTTTAAGGAGACTAAATTTGCAGGTGTTTATGCTTATTCATTCGAAAAAGAAGCTGTTTCAACTGAAATTCAGCTAACTGGACCTGCATACATTAAAAATAACTAACTATTAAATCTTTAATCTCTTTAGACGTAATATATATATATTTCAATAAATACATAGTATTTGTTGACATTATGATAAAATAATTCAAATGTATCTATGCAAAGACGTAAAATTGATTGCATTAAATTAAAAATTGGAATGGTCTCGTCTTCATTCTAATGAAATTGGAGACATAAATAAATGGCAACAGGCACTGTTAAATGGTTTAATCCACGTAAAGGCTATGGTTTTATTGAACCTGAAGGTGGTGATAATGACGTGTTTGTACATATTTCCGCTGTTCAGAATTCAGGATTGGATCTTCTAAAAGAAGGTCAAAAGGTTGAATTTACGCTAGAAGAACAGAAAAATGGAAAAAGTGCGGCTGAAAATTTAAAAATCGTTGAATAAACTTTTCATTTTATAATAAATTATATTTAATAACCCATACTAACAATTTTTATGGGTTACTATTATTGTTTTACGTGAGTATCTGATAAAAGCTTTCCTCTAACCGAAGTCATTTTATGTGTAAAAGCATTTTTATGAATTTCAGTGTAGTTTTTTAGTGCGTCTATAACTTTTTTTTGAATTGTTTCCTCATTATATTCAAAAACAATTAATCTTGTTACTTCTCCTGATAAATAGCACCTAACACGATCGCACCCATTATCTAAAGCTATTTTTTCCATCATATTTTCAGCTAGGGCTTGCGAAGCTATAGCCTCAGATGAATTAATATATGTAACTGTTATTATGCTGACATATTTTGACATAATATAATTTATATAAAATTTTAGAAAAAATACTAATGCTTTTTAAAATATGAAACGTAAAGGGATAAGGTTCCCAGGATAAAAAAGGTTATAAAAACTGGCCAGAAAACTATACTTTTGTCATAAATCATTTGTTTAAGTTGGATTATTATTAAGATATAAAATCCTATTGATGTTCCAAATAAGATCCTTTTTGCAGCACTTGTTACATTTCTATGTGCTAGTATAAGGAGAATACCTATAAATAAACTACCACCTCCCATCAATTCACGGTGTATAGTCGCTATTCTAATTTCATTCTCACTAGCTTGAGGAAAAATTTTCATGCTAATAAAATCAGGAACAAATAAAAATGTTAATCCTAAAATTAACATAGTTAAACTAGATAAAAATAGTATTCCTCTAACAGTCATAATTCTACCTATTTGTTAAGTATTCTTTACGACCCAATTTCAATCTTTTTATTTTATTTTGTTAATTATGTATATATATTGACCTAAAAAATAATAAAAATCAAAAACATGTATTTAAACAATTCTTATTTAATGTTATTAGGCTTTCTTAAATATTGCTACCAAAAAATTTTTAAGCCTAAATCATTAAAGGATAATATAATAGGAAGTTTTGTAGGAATTTGTATAGTATTCTCATTAATAGTTTTATATTTAAGATTTTTTGACTTATGAAAATTAAATAAATTTATATGAAACAAAAAGAAAACATTTCAATACACGAATTAACTCAATTAATTAAATCTGCTTTTATAAACTCAAAAGTTAGTCTTTCAAATGCTAGTATTGTAGCTAACGCTCTAGTAAAGGCTGAAATAGATGGTAAGACCGGGCATGGTATTTCGAGGGTGGTAAGTTATGCATCTCAATCACAAGTAGGAAAAGTAGATGGATTTGCAAAACCAGTAGAGAAAAAGTTGAAGCCTAGTGTTGTTTCTATTAATGCGTGTAATGGTTTTGCATATCCAGCATTGGATAAATTATTACATACGCTCCCAAAAGTTGCAGCATCACAAGGAATTGCTTTGGGTGGTGTTTTTAAATCCCATCATTTTGGAGTTGCTGGTCATATCGCTGAAAAAGCTGCAGAACATGGTATGATATCTATAGTATTAGGGAATACCCCTTCTGCAATAGCCCCATGGAATGGAAACAAAGCACTTTTTGGAACTAATCCATTAGCATTCGGCTCGCCAACTGATGATGGCAAACATTTCATAATTGATTTGGCAGTTTCTGAAGTAGCAAGAGGTAAAATTCTTAATGCTTCTCTGAAAAATGAAAAGATACCATACGGTTGGGCTACTGATAAAGAGGGTAAACAAACAGATAATCCTCATGAAGCTTTAAAAGGAACTATGCTTCCATTTGGTGGAGCAAAAGGAGCAGCCATTGCACTAATGATAGAGTTATTGTCATCTGCCTTGATAGGGGCTAATTTTGCTTTTGAAGCTGATTCATTTTTAGATGCAAATGGTAATCCTCCTAATGTTGGGCAAATTTTAATAATGATAGATCCTGCTTCTTTTGTAACAAAACCTTCATACATAAATAGAGTTGGTGAAATGATGAGAGCTATTAATGATCAAGATAATACTTATATCCCTGGCTCAAATAGATTTTTACTAAGAGAGAGGGCAAAAAAAGATGGCTTAAGTGTTAATGCTAAAATAATTAAAGAAATTACAAAATTATGTTAAATTAAATCCTCTTCGATTATTGACATTTCAAGATGAAAAGTTGTTTCTCCTTCTTCAGTATCCTTGAAAACTATTCCAAAGAATTCATTGTTTATATGAAATTCTGCTGAATCTTCAGTTTTATCAGCTCTTGGTATTATTGAAATATTATTATTTTTAAATGTATTTCTTAGGTATATTTGCAATTTATTAATTTCTTCTCTATTCATAATAGATCCTTTTGAATTATCTAGTGAATTATTTTTGGGATTTTTTCAGTTTGTAATAAAACTTTTGACAAATCTTTGGAAGTATAAATTATTTTTTTATTTTTTATTATTGAATACTCAAATCCATTTGAAACTTTTTTTTTATGAATTTCTAACACTGCTCTTTCAAAAGAACTTTTGTAGATAGAAAATATTGCTGAATTATGATTGCAATCAAGAGCATAATCTTTCCATATACCTCTAGAAACGTTTCTAGAATAAATATTTAAGATTGAAGCAAGTTCAATTTTTAAAAAATAAACCTTTTTAAATTTTAGTTTATTGTATTTAAAATCATTAATTTTTTTTATTTTTATTACAGTCATATTGCTCATTAATATTTCAGTTTATATATAAATAATATTTATATATAGATAAATAGGTCAACTTAATTTTATGCTTTAAAAGCAGTATTTGATTTTCTAAATCTTAAAGAGTATTAATTAGGAATATATTTTCATTTATTTAGGTTATTTTATGTCTGAAGAAATAATTTCTGAAATCGAAGAAGACCTTCAAAAAGAGAGATTTAAGAAATACTGGAAAAATTATGGTAAATATATTTCTTTATTGATTGCGTTTATTGTTTTTTCTGTTGGAGGTTGGCAAATATATGAGCTCCTAGAAAAAAGAAGAAATATTGAAGCATCTAATATTTTTTTAAATATTCTTGATGTTTCAAAAGAAGATACTGAAAAGGCTATTGAAGAAATAGATAAAATTAAAAACTTACCTAATGGATATGAACTTTTAATTAAGTTTCAAAAGGCAAATTTACATATAAAAAACAATCAAATATCAGATGCAGTGCTTTTATTCAATCAGATACATCAAGATAAATCAATTGACCAAAGCTATAGAGATATTGCTTTCCTTCTAAGTATAATGCACCAGTATAAACAAGAAAATTCTATTGCAAAACTTGATAACATAATTAGCACTAATGAACACTTCGCAATGCTAGCTAAAGAATTAAAAGCATATATTTTGTATGATGATGGTAAAATTAAAGGAGCACAAAATATCTTAGAAGAAATATTAAATTCACCAAACATCAGTCAACGCTCTAATGAGAGAATTTCAAATATTTTAAAAACCTTTGAAAAAAACTAGTATGATCAATATTTTTTTTAAGATATTTTTTATATTTTTACTCTACGCTTGTGCCGATAAATCATTGATAATTTCTGAAGATAGAGATGAGGTTTTCCCTGCAAATCAGAAATTAATAATCAATGAAGAGGCTGCGAGTGAAAATTTTGACCTAGGTCCTGAAATATCCAATACCACCTATACACATTTAGGATTTAATAAAAGCCGAAGTGGAGGGCATCTCTCTGGTCCAAAAAGTAACTTAAAAACAGTTTGGTCAAAAGACATAGGCAAGGGTACAAATAAGAATTCACCTTCAATGCCAAATTTAATTGGTAAAAATGATTTTATTTATGCAATGGATACCACAGGTAAACTAACCTCTCTAAATGCTAAAAGTGGTAGGGTAGAATGGAGTATAACAATTTCTGATAGAGAAAACTCTTATACAGCTAGCTCAGGTGGGTTGTCTATATATAATAACAATCTGTATGCTCACTTAGGAGGTTTAAATCTCGTTGCTTTAAATTCACTTACTGGGGAAATGTTATGGGAGAAAAATTTTAATGTTCCAATTATAAGTGGTCCTACTTCGAATAGTAAAGGAGTATTTATTACTTTAATTGATGGTACTCTTAAATTCTTATACAAGGAGAATGGGGAATTAATATGGGAAAGAAAAGTCATTTCTAATATTGATGATGTCATGAGCACTGCGTCAATATCAGTTAATAAAGATACAGTTGTAGTTCCTGATTTTGGTGGTGGTATTTCAGTACTAGCACTTGAGGATGGTTCATATTTGTGGGAAGATAATTTAGCTTTATTAGCACCCAAAACTGCAATTGAACAATTATCAACTATTAAAGCAGAACCTTCAATTTTTGAAGGAAAGATTTTTGTTGTTGCTCAGAATGGGAGATTAGCTTCTTATGACTTATATAAAAGTAAAATGGAATGGGAGCAAAGTATAAGTGGCAACCAAGTAATTTGGATAGCTGGAAGTTCAATATTTGCTATTTCCGATAAAGCTGAATTAATTTGCTTGAGAAAAGTTGATGGAAGTATCAGGTGGATAACAAAGTTACCTAGTAAAATTGATCAAAATTTAATGCGTTATCAAAAATTTATACCTCATTTTGGTCCTGTGGTCGGATCAAATAAGGTTTATGTTTCAGGTTCAGATAAAAAACTTAGAGTTTTTAATTATAAAGATGGAAAATTAATTGAAGAAAAAAATTTTTCCAACAGCTTTTCAACACCTCCTATTTTAATCAATTCTACTCTATATATTTTAGACGATAATGCTAAGTTATTTGCATTTGAATAAATTAAATAATGATGAATATTGTAATTGTTGGAAGGCCAAATGTAGGTAAATCTACACTATTTAATAGGCTGATAAATAAAAAATTATCTATCGTATCAGAAATTCAAGGCACTACCAGAGATTATAAGGAGTTTGAAACTTCAATTGCAGACTTAAAGTTTAAAATAACTGATTTGGCTGGTTTTGAATTTGATTTTAAAGATGAGTTAATCAAAAGCATAAATAATATGATTTATGATCAAATCAAAAAAGCAAATTTGATTATAATGATGTTTGATGCAAATATTGGCATAACCTCAGAAGATACCAGAATTTCTAAGTTTTTAAAAAAATACAATAAAATAGTTATTTTATTAGGTAACAAGTCAGAAAAGTTAAATTCAAAATATAATGTTTCAGAGGGTTGGTCGCTTGGTTTTGGAGAACCTATACCTTTTTCTGCTGTTCATGGGATTGGTGTTGATGAATTATATGAAAGAATAAAAAAAGAAGTTAAAAGACCTTTATTTGATAAAGATGAAGAAATTGAAGATAATAATTCTAGTAAAAAATCTTCAATTAAAATTACTTTCATTGGAAAACCTAACACTGGCAAATCAACTTTAATTAATAAGTTACTTGGATACAATCGAATGATTACTTCTTCATTGAGTGGTACTACTCATGATTCCATAGAAATGGATTTTGTTTGGAAGAATTACGAATTTACAATTGTTGATACTGCTGGAATGAGAAAAAAGTCTAAGATCAAAGAAGAGCTTGAATACAAATTTGTTGGCTCGTCTCTTCAAGCTATAAAACTTACAAATATAGCTGTGCTTGTTCTTGATAGTAGTGAAGAACTCAATAAGCAAGACTTATCAATTGCACGCTGGGTAATAGAAGAGGGCAGAGCGCTTATTTTGTGCCTTAATAAATGGGACTTAATTCAAGAAAAACAAAAAACTTTTGATAAACTGTTATCGCGGTTAAACAGGTCATTACCTAATATGACCCATTCTAAAATAGTAAAAACAAGTGGCAAATTAGGTTTGGGAATAGATAATATTTTTGAAGTTGCAATAGAAGTCTATAATAAATGGAATAGAAGATTACAAACTAGCGCTCTAAATAATTGGTTTGGTAAAGTTCTAGAAGAACATCCACCACCAATGTCAGGTGGGAAAAGAATAAAATTACAGTATATATCTCAAGTTAAATCTAGACCACCTACATTTATAATTTTTTGTAATAACCCTGATGGATTGCCAGATTCATATATTAGGTATTTAACATCAAAACTTAGAGAAAATTTCAATTTTGAGGGTGTCCCTTTGAGAATTAATTTAAGAAAAAAGAAAAACCCCTATGTTTAAAACTAAAAATTAGGATACTTTAATCTTTCGCCATTATTATTAAAACCTTCCTCACAGATTTTAAGTATTTCTTCAGCTACTTTACTAGGATGTTTTAGAGTATCTGGGTTTTCACCTGGATATGCCTTTTCACGCATTTGTGTCTTTGTTGCACCTGGGTCATATAAATTAATTTTTAATTTGGTTTCTTTCATCTCAGATGACCAAGCTCTTACCATGCTATCAAGGCCAGCTTTACTTATTGCATATGCACCCCAAAAAGGCCTAAAACCTTCTGATGCACCAGAGGTTATGAAAATAGCTTTACCATTTTCACTTTCCAAGAGCAGTTTTTCGAAATGTTTTATTAACAACCAATTAGCTGATAAATTTACATTTATACTGATTTGCCAATCTTTATCTGATAAATGGGATAAAGGTGTAAGGTTATGTAAGTAAGCAGCATTAGAAATTAAGATATCAAGTTTGCCCCACCTTTCTTTTATTTCTTGTGAAAGATCATAAATTTTATTTAAATCACTTAAATCAAATTGGACACATGTGGCATTACCTCCATTCAAATGAATTTTGTCACTTATTTCTTCAAGTGCTCCAATTGTTCTGCCTAAAAGAATTACATGAATATCTTCCTTTGCTAAGGCTAGAGATATTTCCTTGCCTATGCCTCTAGTAGCTCCTGTAATTAATGCAATTCTTTTTTTCATAGCCATAACAAAATCCTAATATCTATATTGGATAATCCCCAGTAAAACAGTGATCAGTAAATTGTGGTGCTTTATAGTCTCTTTTTTTGTATCCTAAAGCTTTATATGTTCCTTCAAGGGAAAGAAAAAAAAGTGATTTTGCTCCTAAGAATTTACACATTTGATCAACACTTCTTTTGAAAGCTAATAGTTCCTTACTTTCGGGTGTATCAATGCCATAAAAATCAGGAAATCTAATAGGGGGGCATGAAATTCCTAAATGAACTTCTTTAGCGCCTGTATCGTAAAGCATTTTAACAATCTTTTTAGCAGTTGTGCCACGTACAATAGAATCATCTATTAGTATAATCTTTTTATTCTCAATACATGATTTGTTTATACTGTGTTTAAGTTTAACTCCAAATTGCCTTATGCTTTGTTCGGGTTCTATAAATGTTCTTCCAACGTAATGACTTCTGATAATTCCTATTTCGAATGGAATGAGGGATTTTTGCGAAAATCCTAATGCAGCTGGTGTACCAGAGTCCATTATTGGCACAACATAATCAGCATTGATTTTATTCTCTAATGCTAATTGTGACCCTAATTCTTTTCTGTGCATATATACTGTTTTACCTTTGATTTTGCTGTCAGGTCTGGAAAAATAAATACTTTCAAATATACATGGTCTTTCATTGACTTTGGGAAAGGGCTTAAAAGAATTTAAGCCAGTTTTTGAAATCTCAAGTATTTCTCCGTTTTCAATATCTCTTATATATTTTGCACCTATCATATCAAGAGCACAAGTTTCTGATGATAAGACAAATGATCTTCCAATCTTGCCTAAAACTAAAGGCCTTATCCCAAATGGGTCTTTAATGCCAATCATTTTATCTTTTGTAAGTACTACAAGTGAATATGCACCCTTAATTTTAAAAAGAGCGTCAATAATTTTCTTTATTGTATTTTTTTTCTTTGATTTAGCTACTAATTGTAAAATTATTTCAGTATCAGATGAACTTTGAAAAATAGCACCTTCTTTAATAAGTTGTTTCCTAAGAAATTCTGTATTGGTTAAGTTCCCATTATGCGCACAAGCAAATCCTCCTGCTGCAAGATTTGCAAACAAGGGCTGAATGTTTTCTTCTAAGCTGCCACCAGAAGTCGAATATCTGACGTGACCAATAGCATATTTACCTTTCAATTGATCAATAATATCTAAATTATTAAAATTATCACCCACAAGACCTGCTTTGCGAATGCAAGTAAATTTTTCTCTATCACACGAAACAATTCCAGCACCTTCTTGACCTCTGTGTTGTAAAGAGTGCAAGCCTAATTGAGTTAGTACTGCAGCATCTTTATGGTTAAAAACTCCAAAAACACCACACTCTTCATTTAGTTTGTCATACATGTTTTTAACCTTATAGACCTATACTATTTTTTTCGTTCTTAAATATTTCATAAGGTATAATTGGGGAAATTATCTTTGATAATGAATTACTTAACTCTACTGTATATGACTTATTAATATTTAAAGGTAATTTATTGATGTCCTCAATTAAATAAATTGTAAATATAAAAATTAAATAAATTAAAAGAAAACCTCTAATCAAACCAAAAAAAGAGCCCAAAAAATGGTCAATAAAATTTGAGTATTGAAGAACCAAAGGATATATTAAAATCCTATTCAAAATAGATAAAAATATTACAAAAACAATAAATGGTATAATCCAACTAATCAAATAAGCTAAAAGCTCAATTTGGACAAAACTTTTCGTATATTTAAAAACATTTAGAAATAAGGCATTTGATAAATAATAAGCAATTATCCATATGATAACAGTTAAAGACTCTTTAATAAATCCACGCCATGTCGATGCCAAAACAGAGAGTAATATCACTAGAAGTGAAATAAGATCAATAATTTTAATGTTACTAAAAATCATTAAGTTTTACTTCGCGCATCACTATCAATATTAATAAATTCATTTAAAGTTTTATTTTTACTTTTCTGTAGATCTTCTTTTTCTCCATGCCAAAATCGGTGCAGTCGTGCGTGACGAATCGATCCATTTCGCGAAAGGATCCTGGATCGAGAAAGGCTTCAATGCGCTCCCTAGCCGTCCACTTGCCCCGCTCATGTTGCTTGTCGATGGCCGCTTGGCCGCCGCCCAGCTTGGCCAACTCGGACCGCTCAATCAACTTAGATTCCAACTCTTCGTGAGACACATGACCTCCAGAAAACTCCCCCTATCCCGCACAAGAGGTTGAGGTCCATCCAGTTCCCGAGTACATCTCAAGGAGGAGAAGAAACCATGAAGCAAGGAACTGCGGCGCTGGCGGTGGTTGTGATGATCGGGTGCAAACCAAAGCCCGACGCCGGCAACCCCACCGATACCGGACCCGACATCGGCACGGAGTGGCCCGATGACGGATGCATCAGCATCAACGGCGAGGGTGGATTTGCCACGATCAGCGACGCGATCGAGTGGGCGGATGACGGCGACACCATTGCCCTGTGCGCGGGAAACTACAATGAAAAGCTTCGCATCGACAAGGCGGTGACCGTGAAAGGCCCCAGCACGGGCGAGCGGGCCGTATTGACTGGCCCGCCCGACGACTCGGCCGTGTCCATTCGCTCGTCGGGGGTCGCACTTCAGTGGCTCACCATCAACTCCTCTTCGTCGGGCATCTACGTCAACGATGTCGATGACGTTCTTCTCGGCGCATTGGACTTTGGTTCATTGGCCAGCACAGCGATTCGCGTGGCCGGCGCAACGAATCTGACGGTCCAAAGCTGCACGTTTGAGGACATCGATACG
>ENA-OSEY01001633-OSEY01001633.1-marine-metagenome-genome-assembly--contig:-NODE-1633-length-15218-cov-6.546926_pt1 | contig 15218 bp, 15 predicted proteins | sample MGYA00248465_ERZ534230 | MGnify/ENA primary metagenome ERZ534230 (study PRJEB26409, sample SAMN06344110) | marine metagenome | isolation source: Sea water from surface | place: Atlantic Ocean:Southern...
TGTCTCATCATTAGAGACTGAAAATTTACACTTGTTTAATAATTTAAGTAATTTTTTTGATTTTATTGAAAATTCATTTTCGTTAAAATTTTCCTCTGTTAAAGGAAATTCAGAAGCATTAATACAATTTAAATTAAAAACTGATTTATCAGACTCTAAATGTAATTTATTTTCACTTGGATTAGAAAAATTTATTTTACTACCTGATGAAAATTTTCTCACAATATCATACATGATAGAAGAGGAAGAAGTGGTTTTGCCCTCTTCTGATATTTCCACGTTTGGAATTTTATGAATAAAAATTAAATCAAGGTCAGTTGCTGTAATAGTTAAATTTGCGTTACTTACTTCTAACAATACATTAGAAAGTATAGGCAAAGTACTTCTCTTTTCAATTACACCTTGACAATAATTTAAAGATTTTTGAAGGTCTTGTTGATTTACACTAAACTTCATTTTCTTTGATATACAATATCTTATTTTTTAGACTATCAATGTTAATATTTAATTCGCTATCTTCTTTTCTTAATCTTTCTATAGTTTTAACAGAATGAATGACAGTTGTGTGATCTCTATTAGAAAAAAACCTCCCTATTTCTGGCAGAGATTTTGATGTTAACATTTTAGCAAGATAAATTGCAGTCTGTCTTGGTCTTACAAGATATCTTGATCTTCTAGGTGAAAGCATTTCATTTTTACTTATTTTATAAAATTTACAAACTATTGTCTGAATAGCGTCAATATCAACTTTATTCTCTGTAAGATTCAACAAATCTTTCAAAATTACTTTAACCTCAGATATGGTAGGAACTTTGTTATAAATTCTTGTAAAAGAAACAATACGATTTAAAGCACCTACTAATTCTCTAATACTAGTTTTAATTTCACTACTTAAGAATTTTTGAATATCTTCTGAAATAATTACTTGGTGCGAATATGATAATTTTAGCTCTTCAGTTTTAGATTTTATTATTTTATATCTAAGGTCATAATCAGGGTTTTGTATGTCAACTACTAATCCTCCAGAAAATCTAGATTTTATTCTCTCTTGAATTCTAGAAAGTTTATTAGGAGGTCGATCTGCCGAAATTATTATTTGAGAGTTCTTGTCCAATAATGCATTAAACGTATGAAAAAACTCTTCTTGCATAGCTTCTTTACCATTCATGAACTGAATATCATCTATTAATAAAACATCAGTATTTCTAAAGTACTCTTTAAACTTTACCATTTCATTTGATTTTATAGACTTTACAAATTGGTACATAAATCTTTCTGCTGATATAAACATAACTTTATTCTTTTCTTTTAATTTTAGACCAATAGCGTTTAATAAATGTGTTTTGCCCATTCCTACACCACCATACAAATATAAAGGATTATAATGAGCTATATCTTCTGATACTTTTTTAGAGGCTTCAAAAGCTAGTTTGTTACTTCCTCCTGTTATAAAATTTTCGAAGTTTTTATTTGGATCTATTCTATTATATTGTAGATAAGAATCTTTTATAAACGACACGTTATCATTATTGGTTTCAATAGAATTTTGTGATGAAATATATGTTTCGCCAATTTCAGTCTCTTTATTGTTTTTTATTGTGAATTCAATCCTTACTAAGTCTTTTTTGTATTCTTTAATTGTCTGCAATATTTGGTCTAAATATCTGGATACTATCCAGTCTCTGATAAATCTGGTTGAAACTGAAAATAAAATATAATTATGAAATTCTTCAACTAATTCAATTTTTTTTATCCAACTTTCATAAATATCGTTTCCAAATTTTTCTCGCAATTGTTTTTTGATATTTTCCCAGTCAATTTTCTTTTCAAGTGCTTTATTGTTTTGTAAATTATTTTTCATGAGGGAATTCCACTTAAAACCTCTCAAAAATTTTTGCAATAAGTTTATTTGTAAAAATAAAAAAAAATAAAATTTATGATTGAATAAATTATAGATTGAATTTTTTTAAAATTATTATTGCAACCTAACAGGGTAAGGAATTAAAAATTTAAAATTTTACTAAATCTATATCTAGTAACTTTTTAAATTAATCTTTTAGATATAGTAATTTATCAGTTAATTGTACGTTTAAGTTGTGTGGGAAAAAACTTTTACTTATCAGAGGTTGTTACAGAGAATTGATTTTTTTTGTAATTCTCGACACGTTCCTTGAGGCGTTCTGTCTTTTAATGACTCCTGTTTTTGCAATTGACATCAATTCTGAATTTAACTTGGGAAGGAAGGCTAAAGCTTCTTTTTTATCCTTTTTTTCAATTAATGAGTTCATTTTTTTTAAAGCATTCTTAAAACGACTTTTTCTAGACCTATTAACCGCTGTTTGTCTTTTTATTTTTCTAGTTCGTTTAATTGCTGATTTAGTATTCGCCATAAGCGTGAGTGTATATCTTCAGATAATGATTGGGTCAATACAATAATTGTTTATTTTTGACATAAATTACAAAAAAAACTTGATCTATTTGAAATAAATTTTTTGTGTATTGTCCCTTTGCAACTATATTTTAAACAATTTTTATTTTCTCTTTGATAAACATTAAAATTTTTTTGAAAAGAACCCTGATTTCCACTTATATTTTTAAAATCTCTTATGCTGGAGCCACCTTTATCTATTGCTTTTTTTAAAACCACTTTTGAAAAATGAGAAATCTTTTGGCAATCATTCAAACTGAGCAAACTTACTTGCTTTGATGGTAAAATCTTACATAAGAATAATATTTCACTAGCATAAATATTACCAATTCCAGAGACAAAATTCTGATCAATTAAAAAATTTTTAATATTTTTTTTTTTATTTTTAAAATAATTAAAAATATAATTTTTATTAAATAATGGGTCAAAAGGCTCTGGCCCATATTTTTTAAAGTTATTATTTATTTGCTCATCACTTTTAAAATAAGAAAAATAACCAAATCTTCTTGGGTCATTATAAATTAACTTAAATTTACCAATTTTCATTTCTACATGATTATGCTTTTTAGGTAACAATGGAGAATGATAAAAACTGGTATTTGTTATAGAATTTTTTTTTCTGGATTTATTAATTAAATGAATAGTTCCTGACATCCCAAGATGAATCATTAAATTAGAACTATCCTCAAATTTCAGTATTAAGTGTTTTGAAAATCTATCTACTTTAGTAATTTTTTTTTTTAATATGTTTTTTTCAAAATTTTTTGGGATCTTAAACCTTAAATTCCTATTTTTTATTAATATGTCTTTAATAATCTTTCCTGTAATACTCTTATTCAAAGATTGTTTTACGATTTCTACTTCTGGTAATTCAGGCATTTCATACTATATTAGTGTTTTAATATAATTTATATGCAACAAAATCTTCAAAATAAAGCAGGTCTCGTCGAAGGCGTATTTAATAAAGTATACGATAAATATGATTTGATGAATGATTTTATGTCATTTGGAATTCATAGAATTTGGAAAAAAAACCTTATGAATTGGATGAGTCCAACTAAAAACAAAAAGTATTTAGATGTTGCTTGCGGCACTGGTGATTTAGGAAAATTATTTTTAGACTATACAGATAAGAATGGAGAAATTACATGCTCAGATTCGAACAAGAAAATGATCGAAAAAGGCAAAAAAAGACTAAGAGGATATAAAAACATAAAATGGGTTGTAGCTGAGGCAGAAAAGTTGCCATTCGAAAATGACACTGTTGATTTTTATACAATAAGTTTTGGTTTACGAAATACAAAAAATTTAGATAAATCTTTATCAGAAGCATATAGAGTTCTTAAACCAGGTGGAAGATATATGTGTTTAGAGTTTTCAAAAATTCAAAATTCTAATTTAGACTTTTTATATAAAAATTACTCAAAATTAATCCCTCACATAGGAAAAGCAGTTGTTGGTGATAAAGAACCTTACGAATATTTGACCAAGAGTATAGAGGAATTTGTTAATCAGGAAGAATTGATCGATTTAATGAGACAAAATAATTTTAAAAATTGTTCGTATAGAAATTTATCTGGCGGAATAGTAGCTATTCATTCTGGTTGGAAAATATAATGTTCAAAAGATTAATTACTTTATTTAAACTTGGAAGAAAACTCGCTAAATCTGATGCTTTAACAATTGTATCAAAATTTAATAAACCACCTTTATTAGTCACTGTAATATTTAAATTACTTTCTTTTTCTTTTACAAAAAAAGATATGTCATATGATAATTTAAGTGAAGGAGAAAAATTATCTAATTCTCTAGCATCAATGGGTACAACATTCATTAAACTCGGCCAGTTCCTAGCAACAAGACCTGATATAATAGGAGATGGATTATCAAAAGAATTAGAAAGTTTACAGGATAAACTTCCACCTTTCTCACAATCAAAAGCAAAAGAAATGATTAGAAATGATTTAGGTGATGAAATTTATAATTCAATAATTAATATTAGCGAACCAGTTGCAGCTGCATCTATTGCTCAAGTACACAAAGCTCAAATTGACGATAATGGAGTTATTAAAGATGTAGCAATAAAAATATTAAGACCTGATATAAAAAAAATTTTTAATGAAGAGGTAGATGCTTTAATGCTGTTTGCCTTTATAATTGAATCGTTAATAAAAAAAACTAAAAGATTAAAGCTAGTTGAAGTGGTTTTTTTATTAAAAGAAATTACCAGCCTTGAGATGGATTTGAGATTTGAAGCCGCTGCAGCTAACGAATATGCAGAAAATACCAAAAATGATTTAGGTTTTGAGGTTCCTAAGATCTATTGGGATTATACAAGTGAAAATATAATGACTCTTGATTGGATTAATGGTGTATCTATAAGAGAAACAGAGGAGTTAGAAAAACGATCAATTGATACAAAAAAAATTGCCACCGATATAATACAACATTTCTTAAGACATGCTGTGAGAGATGGTTTTTTTCATGCAGATATGCATCAAGGAAATATTTTTGTAAATGAGAGTGGTCAAATTGTTCCCATAGATTTTGGTATTATGGGAAGGTTAGACAATGTTAGTAAAAGATTTTTAGCTGAGATCTTATTTGGTTTTATACAAAGAGATTATAAAAAAGTTGCAGAGGTGCACCTCGCAGCAGGATTAGTTCCAAACAACGTACCTGTAAATGATCTTGCTCAGGCACTAAGATCTATTGGTGAGCCAATTTTTGGACACTCTATAAAAAATATTTCTGGTGGTAAGTTGCTAAAACAACTTTTTGATGTTACGGAAAAATTTAATATGCAAACCCAACCTCAGTTGCTTATGTTGCAAAAAACAATGGTAGTAGTTGAAGGAGTTGCGAGAAGATTAAACCCGGAAACAAATATATGGGAGACATCAAAACCTGTTCTAGAAAAATGGTTAAAAGAAACTAAAGATCCTATAAATTCAATTAATGAGACATTAAAAGACTCTGTGGAAGTATTAAAACGTCTTCCAAATTTACCTGAGGTAATGGATAAAGCAAACCAAGCACTTAATTACCTTGCAAGTGGTCAAATACCTCAGAATTCAAACTCGTATAATGAATTAAACACTAAAAAAGAAGAAATGAAGTCATTTAGAAACCAATCTATTATTGGCTTATTATCTCTTGTAATTTTAACTCTATTGGTATTTTAATTCTCTTCATGAAAAATAAAAAAATACTTCTAATCATATGTGGTGGAATATCTGCTTACAAAAGCTTAGAAGTGATAAGAGGTTTAAAAAAAAGAGATGTAAGTATTAAAACAATACTTACAAAGAGTGGAAAAAACTTTGTAACACCTTTATCTATTTCATCACTTTCGCAAGAAAAAGTATATGAAGACATATTCAGTGCAGAAAATGAAGCCGAAATGGATCATATTTCACTTTCTAGATGGGCAGATTTAATTTTAATTGTGCCTGCAACAGCAAATACAATCTCAAAATTAAGTTATGGTTTAACTGACGATCTAGCTAGCACAGTTGTTTTAGCATCAGATAAACAAGTATTTTTAGTGCCTGCTATGAATGTCAGAATGTGGGAACACAAATCAACCCAAGATAATTTATCAAAATTAAAAAGCTATGGTTATAAGATAATTGGACCTGAAATTGGAGATATGGCTTGTGGAGAATATGGCAAAGGAAAAATGTCAGAACCTTCATATATATTAGGGACTATAGAAAATTATTTTAAAAATATTGAAAAAAATAAAAAATTTAAGGCATTAGTCACAGCTGGGCCTACTAAGGAGTTTATAGATCCAGTAAGATTTATAACTAATAAATCAAGTGGAAAACAGGGTTATGAAATAGCAAAGTCTTTAAGAGATAATGGTTTTGAGACAACACTTATTTCTGGGGAAACAAATTTAGATCCAGTTGAAGGAGTAAAATTTATTTCTGTAAAAACTGCAGAAGAAATGTTTAGAGAAACTCTTAAAAACCTACCAACTGATGTTGCTATTTTTAATGCAGCGGTAGCTGATTTTAAAGTTAAAGAGATTAATAGTGAAAAAATTAAAAAAAGTGAAAATTTAGATCTTAAGTTAGAAAAAAATATTGATATTTTATCAAACATATCAAATCATAATTCACTAAGACCAAAAATTACAATTGGATTTGCAGCTGAGTCTCAAAATCTTGAATTAAATTCAAAGAAAAAATTAGACCAAAAAAATTGTGATTGGATTATTGCAAATGATATTTCTGATAAAACAATAGGTTTTGACTCTGATGATAATGAAGTTTCTATATTTTATAAAAATAAAGAAAGTGAAAAATTATTAAAAAAGAAAAAATCTTTAATAGCATCTGAGATAGTGGATAGAGTTATCTCTGAGCTTAATTGAGTAATGGTAAAAGTTTTATTTAAGAGACTTAACCAAAAAGCAAAACTTCCAAGTTATAAAACTGCTGGATCCTCAGGTATGGATTTGATGGCATGTATAGATGAACCTATTACAATCAAACCAAATGAGTCGAAATTGGTACCAACAGGTATTGCAATTGCAATTCCTGAAGATACAGAGGTTCAAATTAGACCAAGATCAGGCCTTGCTGCAAAATCAAGTATTAGCGTGCTAAATACACCAGGCACAATTGACAGTGATTATAGAGGAGAGCTAAAAATTATTTTATTTAACCATGGTAAAGATGAATTCATTGTAAATGATGAAGATAGAGTTGCTCAAATGGTTTTAATGCCTATTTTAAAAGTAGAAATTGAAGAAACAAATGAATTACCAGAGACAATTAGAGGGTCTGGAGGATTTGGATCTACTGGTAAATAGTAAATGTTTAGTAACAAAGACCTCGAGCGATATTCAAGACAGATTATTTTAAAAAAAGTTGGTGTTTTAGGTCAAAAGAAAATCCAAAATGCTAAAGTTCTAGTTGTTGGATGTGGCGGCTTAGGAACGCCTGTTATTGATTTACTTTGTAGAGCAGGTATTGGTGAAATTGGTATGATGGATCATGATAAAGTGAGTATATCAAATTTACATCGACAAGTTATGTTCACTTCTGATGATGTTGGAAAATATAAAGTTAATATTTTAAAAAAAAAAATTAATAAAATAAATAAAAAGGTAAGAGTAAAAACGTATAGAATTAAAGCAGAAGATAAAAATTTAGGGAAAATCTTAAAACAATATGATGTTATTGTTGATGGTACAGATAATTTTAAAGCAAAATTTCTTCTAAATAAATTTTCAATAAAATATAAAAAAAAACTTATTATTGGAGCAATAAGTAAGTTTGAGGGGCATATTTTTACATTTGATTTTAGTTTAGAAAAAAGTCCATGTTTAAAATGTTTTTATCAAGGGGAACCATCAGAGGGAGTTTTAGATTGTGAAACTGACGGTATATTAGGACCAACAGCAGTTATTACTGGTAGCCTACAAGCAAATGAAGTTTTGAAATCAATTTTAATTGTTGGGAAAAATTTAAGTTCACATATTTTAATTATAGATTTATTAAATCTTAAATTTAGAAAAGTGTTATTTAAAAAAAGAAAAGGATGTATATGCGAAAATATTTAGTACTTTTATTTCTTTTTCTTTTACCAATTTCATCGACTGCTCAAGAAAACAATTATTTTCTCATGTTAAAAAATAAAAAGGTTAATGTAAGATATGGTCCGAGCCTGGATCATCCTGTTAAATATATTTATAGAAAAATTAATTTACCTGTGAAGGTAATTGATAAAAAAGAAAATTTTAGAAGAATAATTGATCATAAAAAAAATAGTGGTTGGATTCATATTTCTCAACTAAGACCTTCTCGCTCATTAATCACTACAAATGAAAAGATACTTTTTAAAAACTCAACAAAATACTCAAAGCCACTCGCAAAATTAGATCAAGGACGTCTACTAAAAGTCATAAAATGTGAAGAAAAATGGTGTAACATTAAAACTGGTGACTATTCGGGTTGGATTATAAAAGATAATAATATTTGGGGTATAGTTAATTAAAGTCTGCTGAAAGAGCTTTAATATTATCCTCTGAAAATTTAGTTGTATGTGAATATTCCTTATGATCAATACCAACTTCAATAATATTATTCTGATCTTTAAACTTATTTACCTGATCATTTGAAAAATTGAAATGTATAAATTGTACAGATGAAGCCTTTCCATCATCTGAAGTTCGATCTACATCCATCTCTGGGACAGCATATATTTTTTCATCATCAATTTTTATAAAAATATTTTTTTCTACTCCACCTAATTTTCCAAGAAATTCTGCTCTTATCACTGGATTGTCGATCTCAAACATTAAAGTTGCAACTAATTCTTTACCATTAGGTATGAGAGGATTATATGCAGCTAATTCATCAGCTATTTGTTCATCACCCCCTTTTTCAATGTAAAGCATTTCCTGAACTTGGGCTATCATCGTTTCATAACACTCAAAATAAAATGTTGCATAGGGTCCTAGGAGAATTCTTCTATTCTTTTTAAATTCAACTAATTCTTTTCTCATTTGCCTTCTAACTTTTGTATAAGCATCTAAAGGCAAAAGATCTTCTTTTGTAATTATTTTTTGTTCTTTTGACATTCTATAATCCATAACTTTTTGAGACTATTTCAATTGGATGCACAGCTTCATCACTTACTATATTTGTATCTTCAGCTAGCTGCTTAATATGTTTTCCAGCCAATGGACAGTCAGATGCCATATATTTATTATTTTTTCGTTTAACAGTACTTGCGGTAGTTTTGCCCACCTTGTTTGCTATGTCGTGAGTTCCTTTCATTATTCCAAAAGTTCCTCCATGACCTGCACATCTTTCAACAACATCTAATTTAATATTTGGGATTAGTTTAAGCATGTCTCTTGCTTTATTACCCATATTTTGAGCTCTTGCATGACAAGCATTATGAACAGTTACTCCACCGTCAATTTCTTTTAGGCCATCAACCAAACCCTCTTTGTTGGCAATATCCATAACATATTCGTCAATATCAAGAGTATTTTGAGAAAGTTTTTTGATTATTCCATCATTTGGCATTAACAAAGGCCATTCAAACTTCAACATTAACCCACAACTAGCTGTTAAAGTTACGACTTTGAAGCCTTTTTCAATATATTTATTTAATTCTCTTGAAACTAGTTGCGCTTGTTTTGTAACTTGATCTAAATCGGCTTGCTCTAGGTAAGGCATACCACAACAACCCGCATAAGAATGTTCTACCTCTACATTATTATGGTGTAAGACTTTTAAAGCAGCCTCACCAGTTTTTTTCTTATTGAAATTAACAAAACATGTTGAGTAAATTACTACTTTTCTCTCGTTATTTTTTTTTAAAATATTTTTTTTGAATTTCTCAAAATACTTTGAAAATGTTTCTTTATTGTACCTTGGTAAAATCACTCTTTTATCTATACCAGTAAAAAATTCTAAAACTTTTCTAGCAAATTTATTTTTTACATCAGTAATCCAATTTATTAAAAAGTTAAAAAATATTCCTATTTTTGAATTTCTATCGATTTTAGTTAATTGATTTGCAGTTTTTGATATATCACCATTTTTTCTTTGAGCAGTTCTATATCTCAACATTAAATGAGGAAAATCTAAATCAAATTCATGCGGTGGTACATAAGGACATTTAGTCATGAAACACATGTCACATAGAGTACAAGCATCAACAACGGGTTTAAACTTATCACTTGAAAGATCTGATACTTCCCCACCTTCTGTTTCGTCTATAAAATCAAATAACTTTGGAAAGCTGTCACACAAATTAAAACATCTCCTGCATCCATGGCAAATATCAAAGACCCTTCTCATCTCCTGATCAATTTTCTCAGGGTTTATAAAATCTGGGTCTCTAAATTTTAATGGATGTCTTGTAGGTGCTTGTGTACTACCTTCTTTGCTCATATAATTTAATTGTAGTGTTTGTGGACGAGAGGGGTTCGTCCACAAATTTTGTTTAAGAAATACTTTCTAAAGTTTTTTGAAACTTTCCAGCATGAGATTTTTCAGCTTTTGCTAAAGTCTCAAACCAGTCAGCTATTTCATCAAAACCTTCTTCTCTAGCTGTTTTTGCCATACCAGGATACATATCTGTATACTCGTGTGTTTCACCTTCAATGGCAGATTCTAGATTAGCTTTAGTTTCACCGATTGGTTTACCAGTTGCTGGATCTCCTACTTCTTCTAGATACTCAAGATGCCCGTGTGCATGACCAGTTTCACCTTCTGCAGTTGATCTAAAAACTGCAGCTACATCGTTAAAACCTTCTACGTCTGCTTTTTGAGCGAAATATAAATATCTTCTGTTAGCTTGGCTTTCTCCTGCGAAAGCAGCTTTTAAGTTTTCTTCTGTTTTACTTCCTTTTAATGACATATTTAGTCTCCTTTTTGAGAAACATATAATCATTCTAAACTACATGTCAACAGTTTAGAATGGTTTTAATATAATTTGTATAGTATTGTTATTATTGATTATTTTTTGCTACTGATTATCAGTATCAAGTTTTACTAAAACTTCTACAGATTTAATTTTTTTTCCAGGAATTGATTTTTGAATATTAATTGGACCCACATCAACTTCATCTAAATCAATCAATTTTTTTTCTGATATATCATAAAAATGATGATGGTCTGTAACATTTGTATCAAAATAACTTTGATTTGAGTCTATTGGAATTTCTTTTAGGTATCCTTTTTTTTCGAATGCGTGAATAGTGTTATAAACAGTAGCTAAAGATATTTTTTCATTTGCCTCGGTTTCAATTATTTTAACAAGATCATTTATTGTAAAATGAAATGTTGTCTCTTTATTAAATAAAACTTCGCAAATCTTTATTCTTTGCTTAGTTGGTCTCAAACCAGAGTTTCTTAATTTGTTGATAAATTCAACTGTAGTAGTCATTTGTAATTTATAATAATTCTAAACTATTTGTATATTATAATTAAGTTAAATCAAGTATGAAGATTACAAATATGAAAAAAAACTCGTTTAGTTACGATGAGTTAATTAGCTGCGCAAATGGCGAGCTATTTGGACCTGGTAATGCGAAATTACCATCTCCCCCAATGCTTATGTTTGATAGGATATCGGAAATTGATGAAAACAAAGGCTTTTTTAATAAAGGAGTGATTAAAGCAGAGCTTGATATTAAAGAGGATTTGTGGTTTTTTGACTGCCACTTTAGAGAAGATCCGGTGATGCCTGGTTGTTTAGGTCTTGACGCTATGTGGCAGCTAGTTGGTTTTTATTTAGGATGGCTTGGAAACCCTGGTAGAGGAAGAGCATTAGGCGTAAGCACTGTAAAATTTACTGGTGAAGTTCTAAAAAACGTCAAAATGGCAACATACGAAATAGACATGAAAAGAATTTTAATTAAAGGAGAAACAACTGTTGGACTAGCAAATGGTATTTTATGTGCGGACGGTAAAAAAATATATTCAGCAGAAAACTTAAAAGTAGGATTATTCAAATAATGAGAAGAGTAGTTATTACAGGAATTGGTATTGTCTCTTGTTTAGGAAACAATCAAGATGAAGTTCATCAATCGTTATTAAATTCAAAATCAGGAATTTCATTTTCAGAAGAATATAAAGAGCATAACCTTAGAAGTCACGTTCATGGTAAACCAAATATTAAACTTCAAGATCATGTAGATAGAAAAACTATCCGTTTCATGGGATCTGGTTCTGCATATAATTATATAGCAATGAAAGAAGCAATTACAGATTCTGGTCTTGAAGAAAAAGATGTAAGTAACTTCAAGACAGGAATTGTTATGGGATCAGGAGGTCCATCAATCGAGAACGTTGTTTTGTCAGTTGATAAAACACGAGCAAAAACTCCAAAACTAATGGGTCCATTTATTGTTCCAAGAACAATGGCAAGTACCGCATCTGCAACTCTTGCTGTGCCATTTAAAATTAAAGGCATGAATTACACAATGAGTTCAGCTTGTGCAACAAGTGGACATTGTATTGGTCATGCAAGTGAATTAATTCAAATGGGTAAACAAGATATTGTTTTTGCCGGAGGTAGTGAGGAATTACATTGGGCTATGACAGCAATGTTTGATGCCATGACTGCTTTATCCTCAAAATATAATGATACTCCAGAAAAAGCATCTAGAGCATATGACAAAACTAGAGATGGTTTTGTAATTGCTGGAGGAGCAGGTGTTTTGGTAATGGAAGAATACGAACACGCAAAAGCAAGAGGAGCTAAAATATATGCTGAACTAACAGGATATGGAGCAAGCTCAGATGGATATGATATGGTTGCACCATCTGGAGAAGGTGCTGTTAGATGTATGAAAATGGCTCTATCAACATCGAAAAATAAAATTGATTATATCAATACACACGGAACCTCAACTCCTGTTGGAGATATTACTGAATTAAATGCAGTAGGCGATGCATTTGGTGAAGATATTCCAAAAATAAGTTCTACAAAATCTTTATCTGGTCATCCATTAGGTGCTGCTTCAGTTCATGAAGCAATTTATAGTTTAATTATGATGAAAAATAGTTTTATTACAGCATCTGCAAATATTAATGATATGGATGAGGATGCAAAAAAATATCCAATTGTTACCCAAACAGAAAAAAATGTATCGCTTAACTCAGTAATGTCAAACAGTTTTGGATTTGGCGGAACGAATGCTACTTTAATATTTGAAAAGGTGTAATTCATGAGTTTAATGAAAGGCAAAAAAGGATTGATAATGGGTGTTGCAAACGAAAGATCTATTGCTTGGGGTATTTCACAAAAACTATCTGAGGCGGGAGCCGACTTAGCATTTACTTATCTTGGTGATGCTTTAAAAAAAAGGGTAATACCTTTAGCAGAAAAACTAAATTCTAATGTAACTTTTAGCTGTGATGTTGAGAAAAAAGAGGATGTGGTTAAATTGTTTGAGGATGTAAAATCTAGTTGGGGTGAGATTGATTTTGTTGTTCATGCAATAGCATTTTCAGATAAATCTGAGCTTTCCGGTGAATATTTGAATACAACAAGAGAAAACTTTCAAAGAAGCATGCTTATTTCATGCTTCTCATTTACAGAAGTTGCTAGAGAGGCATCAAAGATTATGAAACCCAATGGAAGTATGATAACCTTAAGTTACGAAGCAAATAAAGCTATTCCTAATTATAATGTTATGGGAGTTTGCAAAGCAGCACTAGAATCTAGTGTAAAATACTTAGCAAGAGATTTGGGTGCTAAACAAATAAGAGTAAATGCAATTAGCGCAGGACCTATTAAAACATTAGCTGCATCAGCAATTGGTGATGCAAAATTCTTATATAAATGGAATGAAGACCATTCATTTCTTAAAAGAAACGTTGATATTCATGATGTAGGAAATTCTGCATTATACTTACTAAGTGATCTAGCAGGTGGTGTTACTGGTGAAATTCACTATGTAGATGCTGGTTACAATAAAGTAGGTATGCCAGATCCCAAAAATATTTCCTAAAATTTAGTTAAATTTAGTTAAACTTTTTAGGGGCGTTCTGTTGCCAGGTGCCCCAGACCTCGAATTTAATTAAATTGCTGCTTGTTTAATTGAAAGTTTTACTTTTCCTCTGTCAAATCCAATGACTTTAACTTTAACCTGATCACCTTCTTTAACAACATCAGTTACTTTAGCCACTCTTTTGTCAGCAAGTTCTGAAATATGAACAAGTCCATCTTGTTTACCTAAGAAATTAACAAATGCACCAAACTCCATAATTTTCATAACTTTTCCATTATAAATTTTATTTAATTCAGCTTTTGCAGTTAGATCTTTAATCATCTGCATTGCTTTGTTTCTAGACTCTTCATCTGGTGCTGCAACAGTTACTTCACCCTCATCATTTATATCAACTTTTGCACCTGATACTTCAACGATTTCTCTTATTGTTGCTCCACCTTTTCCAATAACAGTTGCAATATCTTTTTTATCTACAGATATTTTTTCCATTTTTGGAGTGTGTTTTCCAACATCATCTCTTGATTTAGAGAGTGCTTTGTTCATTTCACCCAAGATGTGAATTCTTCCATCTTTTGCTTGTTTTAAAGCCTGCTCCATTATCTCAAATGTGATACCAGTAATTTTAATATCCATTTGAAGAGAAGTAATTCCATCTTTTGTTCCAGCAACTTTAAAGTCCATATCACCCAAATGATCTTCATCTCCAAGGATATCACTTAGTACAGCATGCTTTTTACCATCTGAAATTAATCCCATTGCAATACCTGAAACTGGTTTTTTTAATTGAACTCCAGCGTCCATCAAAGCCATAGTACCTGAACATACGGTAGCCATCGAAGATGATCCGTTACTTTCAAGAACTTCACTTACCACTCTCACAGTGTAAGGACAATCAGATGGAACCATTCTTTTTAATGCTCTCTGCGCTAAGTTACCATGTCCAATTTCTCTTCTTGAAGTTCCTCTTAAAGGTCTAGCTTCTCCAGTAGAAAATGGAGGAAAATTATAATGTAAATAAAATCTTTCTTCACCTTCATATGTTGGTGAATCAATTTGATTAGCTTCTCTTGATGTACCCAGAGTTACAGTTGCAAGAGCTTGAGTTTCACCTCTTGTGAATATAGAAGAACCATGTGTAGATGGTAAGTAATCTACTTCACACCAAATTGGTCTAATATCAGTAGTTTTTCTACCATCGAGTCTGATTCCTTTTTCTAATGTCAAATTTCTGATAGCCTCTTTTTCGGATTTGTAAAAATATTTTTTAATTAATCCTTCTTTTTCTTCAAGATCTTC
>ENA-OSEY01001634-OSEY01001634.1-marine-metagenome-genome-assembly--contig:-NODE-1634-length-15213-cov-5.975357_pt1 | contig 15213 bp, 14 predicted proteins | sample MGYA00248465_ERZ534230 | MGnify/ENA primary metagenome ERZ534230 (study PRJEB26409, sample SAMN06344110) | marine metagenome | isolation source: Sea water from surface | place: Atlantic Ocean:Southern...
CAAAAGCATCAGGAGCATTTTTCTTTACCCCTTCAGCAACTTGTTTAATGATTTTCAAATTTATTCCAAGTAGATCATCTCGGCTCATTCCAGGTTTTCTTGGAACACCTGCTGTAATTATAATTACATCTGAATCTTTTATATCTTCATAATTATCAGTTCCAGAAAATCTAACGTTGAAACCGTCTACGGATGAAGATTGTGCAATATCTAAAGCCTTCCCCTTTGCAATACCACTAGCTACATCAAACAATACCACTTCATTAACTAGTTCTTTTGTTCCTATTAAATGCGCAAGAGTTCCACCAATTTGTCCTGCTCCAATCAAAGATATTTTGCTCATTTTTTTATTTCATTGTTGGCATCACAAATTCGGCATTAGACCGAATACCTGAGGGCCATCTAGATGTTATTGTTTTTAATTTTGTATAAAATTTAATTCCTTCCATACCATGCATTGCACTATCTCCAAATAAAGATCTTTTCCATCCACCAAAACTATGAAAAGCCATTGGAACAGGTATCGGTACATTTATACCAACCATTCCAACTTGTATTTTACTTGCAAATGTTCTTCCAGCATCACCATCTCTGGTATAAATACTTACTCCATTTCCATATTCATGATCATTTATTAATTTAGCTGCTTCGTCAAAAGTTTTTACTCTAACAACAGATAAAACTGGTCCAAATATTTCCTCCTTATAAATTCTCATTTCTTTTGTCACATGATCAAATAAACAACCACCAATATAAAATCCATTTTCATATCCCTGTAATTTCAAATCTCTTCCATCTACAAGTAATTTTGCTCCCTCTTTAACTCCTAAATCAACGTAGCTTTTTACTTTTTCCAAATGTTCTTTGGTCACTAAAGGTCCCATTTCAGAATTTTTATCCATTCCAGGTCCAACTTTTAATGCCTCTGCTTTCTTTGATAGCTTAGATACTAATTCATCTCCAATATCTCCAACAGCTACAGCTACTGATTGAGCCATACATCTTTCACCAGCAGATCCATAAGCCGCTCCCATCAGTCCATTTACAGCTCCCTCTAAATCACAATCTGGCATTACAACTAAATGGTTTTTTGCACCTCCTAAAGCTTGAACTCTTTTTTCATTTTTAGCTGAATTTTCATAAATATATTTTGCAATTGGAGTTGATCCAACAAAACTAACAGCTTTGATATCTTTATTTGTTAAAATTGCATCAACTGCCTCTTTATCTCCATTTACTACGTTAAAAACACCATCAGGCAGACCAGCATCTTTTAATAGTTCAGCCAACCTTATAGAGCATGAAGGATCTTTTTCAGAAGGTTTTAATATAAAAGTATTTCCACAGGCGATTGCAATTGGAAACATCCACATTGGTACCATAGCAGGAAAATTAAATGGTGTGATTCCAGCAACTACTCCTAAAGGTTGCCGCATTGACCAACTATCAACATTAGTACCAACGTTTTCTGAGAATTCACCCTTAAGTAAATGAGGGATACCACAAGCAAATTCGACAACTTCTAAACCTCTAGTTAACGATCCTTTTGCGTCCTCGTATACCTTTCCATGCTCTGCTACAATCAATTGTGTAAGTTCATCTGAATTTTTTTCAATTAATTCCTTAAATTTGAACATGATCCTTGCTCTTTGAAGAGAAGGTCTTAAGGACCAATCCTCAAAAGCTTTTTTAGCAACTCCAACAGCTTGATCTAAATCAGTTTTTGAGGCTAATCTTACTTCTTTCTCCTGTTCACCAGTTGCTGGATTATAAACCTTACCTTTTTTACTTGATGATCCTGGAATTATTTTACCACCTACAAAATGTTCAATTAATTTCATGAATACGATCTTTTAGAGTAAAAAATCTTATTAGTCTATTGTTTAAATGTTAGCTGTTGCTAACATTTTTTTTATTTCTGCTATTGCTTTAGCTGGATTTAATCCTTTTGGACATGCGCTTGTACAGTTAAGAATTGTGTGACATCGATATAATTTAAGTTCGTCAGCAACCTTTTTTAATCTCACTTGTCTTTCTTCATCTCTACTATCTATAATCCATCTGTATGCTTGTAATAAAACTGCTGGACCCAAATATTTATCTCCATTCCACCAATAACTAGGGCATGATGTTGAACAGCAGGCGCACATAATACACTCGTATGCACCATCCAACTTTGCTCTATCCTCTTTAGATTGGATTATTTCTTTAGTTTGTGATTTAGAGTTAGATTTTAACCACGGTTCTATTGATTGATATTGTTTATATAAACCGTCTAAATCACCTATTAAATCTTTTTTTACTTTTAAATGGGGTAGTGGGTAAATATCAATATCACCATTTATTTCTTTATGTGGTGTCGTACATGCTAAACCATTTTTTCCACCTATATTCATAGCACATGAACCACAAACTCCATGAGCACAAGATCTTCTGTATGCCAAAGTAGGATCTATTTCATTCTTAATTTTATTCAGAATATCTAGTACTTTAGAAGGACAGTTATCCATATCTACTTCATATGTATCTACTCTTGGATTTTCTCCACTAGATGGGTCCCATCTGTAAATATTTATTCTTCTTAAATTTTTTGATCCAGTTTTGTCTTTGAAATATTTACCTTTTTTTACTTCAGAATTTTGAGGTAAATTAATTTGTACCATTAATAAACTCTTTCCTGAGGTGGAAAATATTGAACTTCGTTTGTTAAAGTAGATTTATGTACTTCTCGATAGCTAATTTTGGTATTTTTTCCATCACACCAAGCTAGAGTATGTTGCATAAATTCTTTATCATCTCTTTTTGGATAGTCTTCTCTTGCGTGTGCACCTCGACTTTCTTTTCTATTATAAGCTGAGTCGACAGTAACAACTGCTTGTCTTATTAAATTATCAAACTCTAAAGTTTCAACCAAATCGGTGTTAAATATCATTGATTTATCTTTAACTGATATTGATTCCAATCCATCATAAGTTTTTCTAATTTCATCAACTCCTTCTTTAAGAGTTTTTTCAGTCCTAAAAACTGCACATTTTGACTGCATTGTTTTTTGCATCGACAGTCTAAGTTCAGCTGTTCCAATATCGCCTTTTGCATTTCTAATTTTATCAAAACGATCTAAACATTTTTGAGTTTCTGTATCACTTAATTCCTCATGAGGTGCTCCTGGCTTGATAAGTTCAGCGGCTCTTTTCGCTGCTGCTCTTCCAAAAACAACTAAATCAATTAATGAGTTTGAACCTAGTCGGTTAGCTCCATGAACAGATACACAAGCCGCTTCTCCAATCGCCATTAATCCTGGAACTGTTTTTTCTGAACCATTTACTGTTAAGACCTCTGCTTTATAATTAGTTGGAATACCTCCCATATTATAATGCACAGTAGGCACTACCGGGATTGGCTCTTTAGTAACATCAACATTTGCAAATAATCTTGCTGCATCTGTAATACCTGGCAATCTACTTTCAATGATATCTTTATCCAAATGACTTAAATTTAAATGAACGTGATCTTGATCTTTTCCTACACCTCTTCCCTCATTAATCTCAATAGACATTGATCTACTAACAACATCTCTTGATGCTAAATCTTTTGCTTTTGGTGCATATCTTTCCATAAATCTTTCACCCTTAGAATTTGTAAGATATCCACCTTCGCCTCTTGCACCCTCAGTAATTAAAGTACCGTGTCCATAAATTCCTGTAGGATGAAATTGCACAAATTCCATATCTTGTAATGGTAGTCCTGCTCTTAAAACCATTGCATTACCATCTCCGGTACAAGTATGAGCTGATGTCGCTGAATAATAAACTTTTCCGTATCCACCCGTCGCTATTATTACAGTATGTGCCCTAAATCTATGAATAGTACCATCGTTTAGATTCCAAGCAATTAATCCTTTACAAGCACCATCTTTCATTAATAAATCTAGGGCAAAATATTCAATAAAAAATTCTGTTTTATGTTTTAGAGCCTGTCCGTACAGTGTGTGTAAAATGGCATGACCTGTTCTGTCAGCTGCAGCACAAGTTCTTTGGACTATTCCATTTCCATAATTTTTAGTCATTCCACCAAAAGGTCTTTGGTAAATTTTACCATCATCAGTTCTGCTAAAAGGAACACCATATTTCTCTAACTCAATAACTGCTTTGGGAGCTTCTTTACAAAGATATTCAATACTATCTTGATCACCTAACCAATCAGCACCTTTTACAGTGTCATACATGTGCCAACGCCAATCGTCCTCACCCATGTTTCCTAAAGCAGCAGATATTCCGCCTTGTGCCGCAGAAGTATGGCTTCTTGTAGGAAAAACTTTTGAAATACATGCAGTTTTTAGTCCAGCTTCACTTAAACCCACAGCGGCTCTTAAACCTGAGCCTCCAGCTCCTAAAACTACCACATCGTATTCATGATCTGTTATTTTATAAGAATTCATAGTCTAGTCATTAATATAATTGTAATTAACGGAATTACCACTGCAGATGCATATAAAATTCTGTTTGCGACATTTTTGATTTTATAATTTTTGATATAATCCTCAAAAACCTCACTTATGCTTAATGCTGAGAAAAAATACGCATTTATAATAAAAATACTAAATAAAAACTTAGATGAAGAATTGCTAAAAAAATTTTCTACAATTGAATAGTCTTGATTGTAAATGTTTATAAAATTCAAAATAAACCATATCATCAATGGAACTAACAAAGCTCCACTGATTTTCAAAAATATCCATTTTTTTGTTGCATTAATCATTTTAAAAAAAATTTTTTCCAATTAGATAAAAAACCACTGTCAAAACTATCGATCCGATGATCACAATTAAACCTGTAATTTTTGTTACTTTTAAATCAAATCCATAACCTAAATCCATAATTAAATGTCTTATCTCACTCAAAATTTGAAAAGAAAAAGACCATGTAAGACTTAAAATAATAAACTTACCTATCATTGAACTTAAAAATAAATTAATCATTTCATAATTATTTTCACCAAGAATGAGCAATGAAACTAATAAGCAGATTAATGTAATTCCAATTATATTAATTATTCCGGTTATTCTATGAGTTATAGAAACTAACGAAGAAATATGCCATTTATAAATTTGGATATGTGGAGATAATGGTGCTTTATTTTCCATAAAAATTATTTTTAATCAATGTTTCGGCAATTTCTACAGCATTCAAAGCTGCACCTCTTAAAAGATTATCTGAAACAATCCATAAATTTAAACCGTTATTGATTGTTTTATCTTCTCTAATTCTTGAAATGAATGTCTCATTTTTACCTTCAGCTTCTAATGGAGTTGAATATCCACCATCAGTTCTCTCATCAATTACCTTACAACCTTCAAAACTATTCAAAAGATCTCTTACTTTTTCAAGAGTAAATGATTTTTCAAATTGTATATTTACTGACTCTGAGTGTGAAACAGATATAGGTAATCTCACACATGTTGCTGTTAAATCAATTTTTTCACCAAGAATTTTTTTTGTTTCATAAGTCATTTTTAGTTCTTCTTTTGTATAACCATCATCAGAAAAAACATCAATATGAGGAATGGCGTTAAAGGCAATTTGTTTTGTGAAATTTTTAGACTTTACTTTTTTGCCATCTAAAACTGATTTAGTTTGCTCAATCAGTTCATCCATCGGTGCTTTTCCGCCGCCTGAAACTGATTGATATGTAGAAACAACTATTCTTTTTATTATAAATTCATCATGCAAAGGTTTTAATGCAATAACTAGTTGGGCTGTTGAACAATTTGGGTTTGCAATAATATTTTTTTTTATATTATTCAAATGATTTGAATTTACCTGTGGAACAATTAAAGGTACATTCGAGTCCATCCTGTAAAAGCTTGAGTTATCTATCACAAAACAATTTTTAGCAGCCTTTTCAGCAAATTTTTCTGAAATTTTTCCTCCTGCTGCAAAAAATGCAATTTTTACTTTAGAAAAATCAAAATTTTCTAAATCAAAAACCTCAAGATCTTTGCCTTTAAAATTAATTTTCTTACCTGCACTTTTTGATGAGGCAACTAAATATAAATTATCAATAGTTAGTTCTTTTTTTTCAAGAACTTCTAAAGTTTTTCTTCCAACATTACCAGTTGCTCCTACTATCGCAATATCCATGATTTAAGTTTTATACTAGATGAAAGGCAAATCGCAAACTTTTACCGGTAATGATTTTCCATCAATTTCCATTGTTCCAGTCGCTGATGCTTTACAATAAGGCTCATTTATCATAGCTATACCTATAACTTTTTTAAAATGAGGTGAATAACAAGCTGATCTTATTTCCCCTATAAAAACGCCTTTATCATCTTTTATATCTATAGACTTTGTTAAGTTAATTTTATTAATATCAATAAGAACACCCATTAATTTTCTTTTGATACCCTCTTTTTTAATTTTTCTTAATCTTTCCTTTCCAAGGAAAGATACATCAGAGTCCAAATTGACATATTTTTCAAAACCACATTCAAAAGGGTTATCATTATTATCAAAATCATTCCCATAAGATAAAAGACCGCTTTCAATTCTTTCAATTAAGTTAGGACAACCAGGTTTTAAATTAAATTCTTTTCCTACTTCAAAAAAATAATCATATAGATCCAAACCAGATAGAGTATTTTCTACATACACTTCAAATCCTCCTTGTTTTGACCACCCAGATCTTGCAATTAAATGTTTTACACCTTTAAATTCATAAAAATCAAAACCAAAAAATTTTAATTCTTTAATCTTTTGACCAAAAACTTTTTCCATTAGGTCAAATGACTTTGGCCCTTGAATTGCAATTATATCTACATTTGGCTCGAAAATTTCAACTTTAAAATCATTTCCAGAGGCAAGACCTTTTGCAAAAAATATTACATCGGAATCAGCAATTGAAATCCACCATCTATCTTCTGCTAATTTTAAAATTACAGGATCGTTTACTAAATTACCTTGATCATCAATAATTGGACAATAATAACATCTTCCTATTTTTGATTTTGATAGATCTCTACAAGTCATTAGTTGTACAAGCTTAGCTGCGTCTTTACCGATTATTTCAACCTGTCTCTCAGCAGCAACGTCCCAAACTTGGACATTTTTTTTCAGATGATTACACGAATCTTCAATAGATCCAAATGCTGCTGGTAATAACATGTGATTATAAACAGTATAAGCCGTAACACCTTGTTTTTCTATTCTAGAGGTATACGGTGAACTTCTGACTCTTCTTGATTTAGCTATTGAATAACTTTTCATGATTCTAAAAATTTTAAAATCTTTTCTCGCATTTCAAAAGCTTTTTCAATCATAATCATATGTCCACACCCATTAATTACGTGGGTTGATGAATTTTCTAATAAATTTGAAAATTTTTTGCCAGCTTCTAAATTAACCATTTTGTCTAATTCTCCTAAAATTAACAAAGATGGTAAATTTATTGTTTTTGCAGCCTCAGAACCATTTAAATAATTATTACAAGCGTTAAGATCTACCGCTAATATTTCACTTATATCTCTTGGAGATTGAATTATCTTTTCCACTGGATTTCCACCTATAAATTTTTTGGAACCCTCATAACCCCATTTCATCATTAATTTAACTGCATCAGAATCACCGTTTTGTGCAAGCTCTATTAAATTGGGATGAACCGGCATCTTATTTGATCCTCCAATAAAAACTAATTTTTTTAATCTATTCTTATATTTATGAGCATACTCAAGTATTTCTAAGCATCCTTGAGAATGACCAACCAAAATCAAGTCATTCAAATCCAACTTTTTGAAAACATCCTCTAACCATTCAGCAATTTTTTCTATACTATCTAAGCAAGGCCCATCTGAATTTCCGTGACCAGGTAGATCAAGTGACAATACATTAAAATTTTTATTTAAAAAAAATTGCTCTGTTAAAGACCAAACAATGTGTGATAGACCGCTTCCATGAAGGAATACAATTGTTCTTTTTTTAATATCTATACCTTGTCCTGCATCAGATGCATGTATATTTTTGTTTTCTATTTGAAATATCAATTAATTACCTAAAATTTTTTCCTAAGCTCGAACTTTTGAATTTTACCAGTGGAAGTTTTGGGTAAATCACAAAAAATAACTTGTTTTGGTACCTTAAATCCAGCAAGCGTTTCTTTACAAAAACTAATTAGTTCCTTTTCTGATACTGGTTTATCTTTAATCATTTCGATAAAAGCACAAGGTACTTCACCCCATTTTTCATCAGGTTTTGCTACTACTGCTGCAATTGATACTGATGGATGTTTTGCTAAAGTATTCTCTATTTCAATTGAGGATATGTTTTCACCTCCTGAAATAATTATGTCTTTAGACCTGTCTTGAATTTTCACATACCCATCAGCATGCATAACAGCTAAATCTCCAGAATGGAACCATCCGCCATTCATAGCTTTAGATGTTGCATCTTTATCTTTGAAATATCCTTTCATGACAACGTTTCCTTTAATCATGATTTCACCAATTGTTTTTCCGTCTTTAGGTACTTCTTTCATTGTCTCTGGATCCATAACAGCAATTCCCTCAGTATTTGGATACCTCACTCCTTGCCTCGCTTTAATCTCGTTCTGTTTTTCTTCATCAAATTCATTCCAAGCATCATTCCAAGCACATTGAGTAACATGACCGTAAGTCTCTGTTAATCCATAAACATGCATTACTTCAAATCCAAGTTCATTCATTTTTTTGAAAATAATACTTGGGGGTGGAGCTCCAGCTGTAAGGACATATACTTTTTGCTTTAACTTTTTTTTATCTGACTCAGGTGCACCAGTAATCATATTTAACACGATAGGTGCTCCACCAAAATGAGTTACATTATATTTGTCTATTAATTCAAATATTTTTTTAACATCAATATTCCTCAAACAAATAGTCCTTCCATTTAACATGGGTATAGTCCAAGGATAACCCCATCCATTACAATGAAACATTGGAACAATAGTTAAAAAATTTAATCTATTTGGCATATTCCAAGCAACTGCACTTCCAGTAGACATCAAATATGATCCTCTATGATGATACACAACGCCTTTTGGATTTCCTGTAGTACCAGACGTATAACTTAATGAAATTGCTTGCCACTCATCGTCTGGCATTTTCCAATCATAATTTTCGTCACCAGTGTTCAAAAAACTTTCATACTCTAGTTCGCCAATTTTTTCACACTTTGATTGATCTGCAAATTTATCATTAATATCAATTATAATAATTTTTCTGTTTAAGGTTTTTAAAGCTTTTTTTACTTCTACATGAAGCTGTCTATCTACGACTAATACCTTTGCTTCGCTATGATCTAATATATATGCAATAGTTTTTGCGTCTAATCTAATATTGATAGTGTTTAATACTGCTCCTGTCATCGGTACAGAATAATGACCTTCAAAAATTTCAGGAGTGTTAAAAGCTAAAAACGAAACAGTATCACCTTTTTTAACACCAATTTTTTTTAAGGCACTTGCAAATTTTACAGTTCGTTTATAAACCTGATCCCAGGAATATTTTCGATCCTCATAAATCACTGCTTCATAATTGGGATAAATTTCTTTAGCTCTTTTTAAGAAAGTCAAAGGTGTTAGCGGTACATAGTTGGCATTATTCTTATCCAAATTAGTATCGTAATGACTCATTTTAATTAAATTTGAAATTCATTAAATTTGAACTGCCAGATATTGCTGACTTGTAATGCTGTTCAACTCTTGGTAATACTTTATCAAAGTAAAATCTTGCAGTATCAATTTTTTCATCATAGAAATTTTTATTTTCGTTATAATCATTAAAACTTACCTCTAAAACCTTGATCCAAGCATATGCAATTGAGACATAGCCTAAAGTTTTTAAATAATCATTTGCAGCTGCGCTCACATCATCTTTTTCTGTTTTAGCCTTATCAATCATCCAGTCACTAAATTTTTCTAATATGCTAAGGTGATTATTGAATTCTGATATAAATGGCTCAATTTTCTCATTTTTAGAGCTACATTCAGATTTAACCTGTTCCAAAAACTTATTTATAATATTCCCATTTTTATTTGATAATTTTCTAAAAACTAAATCAGCTGCTTGCACTGAGTTAGTCCCCTCATATATAGGTGTAATTCTATTGTCTCTATATAATTGTTCAATTCCTTGGTCTTTAGTATACCCATAGCCTCCATGAATTTGCATTGCATCACTAGTAATTTCCATTGCTAAATCTGTAAACAATGATTTAACAACAGGTGTCATCAAAGACACGTAATCAGATGCTTCTTGACGAACTTTTTCATCTGGATGATACAAGCTTACTTCTGTTTGTTGAGACAACCAAAAACACAAAGCTCTTTCACCTTCAATAATTGATTTCATGTTTAATAATGTTCTTCTTATATCAGCATGTTCAATAATAAGATCAGCTCCATTTTTTGATTTTGAATTGTTTGTTTTTCCTTGTTTTCTCTCTTTTGCGTAAGACAGCGAATTTTGATAAGCAATTTCTGAAATACCTAAACCTTGAATACCTACAACAATTCTCTCAAGATTCATCATTGTAAACATAGCACTTAACCCTTTTTCTTTACTTCCAATCATATATCCAGTGGCATCATCAAAATTCAAAACACAAGTAGCTGATCCCTTTATGCCCATTTTTGTTTCAATTGACCCCGTGGATATTCCATTTCTCGGTCCAATAGTCCCGTCATCTTTAACAATAAATTTTGGTACTAAAAATAAACTTATTCCTTTTGTACCAGCTGGAGAGTCGTCAGCTCTAGCCAAAACCAAATGAATTATATTTTCAGTTAGATCATGATCGCCTGAAGTAATAAAAATTTTTTGTCCGGTTAATTTGTAAGTCCCATCAGATTGTTTTTTTGCTTTTGTTTTAAGTAAACCTAAATCAGTACCACATACTGGCTCTGTTAAACACATTGTACCGCTCCATTTACCTTCTACTATTTTTGGTAAATATCTATTTTTAATATCATCAGTTGCGTGATGATTTATACAATTATAAGCGCCAATACTAAGTTCACTATAAAGTTTAAATGATAAGCTAGCTGAAGACAACATTTCATCAAAAAATGCACTTACTGTTTTTGGCATACCTTGACCTCCATATTTTGGATCGCAAGATAAAGATGTCCATCCATCTTCGATATATTTTTTGTAAGCTTCTTTATAACCTGGTGGAGTCCTAACTACACCATTTTCTAAAACAGCTGGATTTTCATCACCAACTTTAGCTAATGGTAAAATTAAATTTTGATTTATTTTTGCAGCCTCCTGCAAAATATCTTTTACAAGATCTGATGTAACTTCTTTATATTTTTCTAACTCATTATATTTTTGATTATTTCTCAATTTATCAAAAAGAAACATCATGTCTTCAACTGGTGCAGTATAGCTTGGCATATTATAAGTTTAAGATAATTAGTTAATTATTGCAATTTTGAAATTATCGCATCACCCATTTCTGATGTTGATACTTCTTTCATTCCCTTGGATAAAATATCTTTTGTTCTTAAACCCTCATTTAACACACTTTGAACAGCTTTTTCTAAAGCTTCAGCTTCTTTATCAAGATCTAATGAATATCTTAAAGCCATAGCAAAACTTAAAATTGTAGCTATAGGATTGGCAACACTTTTACCTGCTATATCAGGAGCTGACCCATGAATAGGTTCATACATCGCTCTCATTTCTCCATCTTTGTTTTTAGCTCCTAATGATGCTGATGGTAAAAGACCTAATGATCCGGTTAACATTGATGCTTGATCAGATAACATATCCCCAAAAAGATTATCTGTTACAATTACGTCAAATTGTTTTGGATTTCTTAATAATTGCATTGCACAATTATCTGCAAGCATATGGCTTAATTCTACATCTTTGTACTCTTTATCATGAAGAGCTTGAACTTCCTCTTTCCATAGTTGTCCAGCTTCCATAACATTCGATTTTTCACAAGAAGTTACTTTGTTGGATCTTTTTTTTGCTAAATCAAAAGCAACTCTAGCTACTCTTGTTATTTCACTACTTGTATAAGTATGAGTATTAATTCCTTTTCTTTCACCATTTTCAATTGGTTTAATTCCTCTTGGTTCTCCAAAATAAATTCCTCCTGTTAACTCTCTAACAATCATTATGTCTAAACCAGAAACAATTTCTGGTTTCAAAGTTGATGCATCAACTAACTGTTTAAAACAGATTGCAGGTCTTAAATTTGCAAAAAGTTTTAACTCTTTCCTTAATTTTAAAAGTGCTCTCTCTGGTTTTTTAGAAAAATCTACGTTATCCCATTTAGGACCTCCGACAGCACCCAACATAACGACCGCACTCTCTAATGCTTTATAAAAAACTTCATCAGTAATTGGTGTACCATGTTTATCATAAGAACAACCACCTGCTAAATCTTCATCGATTTCAAAATCTAAAGATTTTTTATCATTAAACCAATTAATTATCTTTTTTACTTCACCAATAACTTCTGGACCAATTCCATCTCCAGGGAGTAATAAAATTTTTCTTTTTTTAACTTTAATCATTAAGTATCCACGGTTTTTGATTTTTTAGATTCTTTTCAAAATTCTCAATTTTATCTGATTTCTTCAAAGATAAAGCTATATCGTCTAATCCATCTAAAAGGCATTTCTTTTTAAACTCATCAACTTTAAAATTAACTTCATTATTTCCATAAATTATTTTTTCTTCGTTGAGATCGACCGAAATTTCCTCTTTTCTATTAGCATACTCTGCTAGCTCTTTTATTTTCTCATCATCAAGAATGATAGGTAAAATTCCATTTTTAAAACAATTGCTGAAAAATATATCAGCAAAGCTTGAGCTAATAACACATGTTATACCAAAATCCAACAATGCCCATGGGGCATGTTCTCGAGATGATCCACAACCAAAATTTTTTCCAGCTATTAATATTTTTGAATTATTAAAAGGATCTCTATTTAAAATAAAATCATCAATTACTCTTCCTTGTTCGTCATATCTCATTTCATAAAACAAATTTTTTCCGAGTCCTGTTCTTTTGATTGTTTTAAGAAATTGTTTCGGAATAATCATATCTGTATCAATATTTACTATCGGTAAATATGCGGGAATACTTTTTAATTTTGTAAATTTTTGCATTAATTTTGATACTTTCTTACATCATCCAAATTTCCTGAAATAGCGGCAGCTGCTGCCATACCTGGACTTACAAGATGAGTTCTTCCACCTCTACCTTGTCTTCCTTCAAAATTTCTATTTGAAGTCGAGGCACATCTTTCCTCCGGTTTTAATTTATCTGCATTCATTGCTAGACACATTGAACAACCTGGCTCTCTCCATTCAAATCCAGAATTAACAAATATTCTATCTAAACCTTCCTGTTCAGCCTGCTCTTTAACTAATCCAGATCCTGGAACCACCATTGCATGTACATGTGACGCAATTTTTTTATCTTTTAAAATTTTTGCTGCTTCTCTTAAATCCTCAATTCTTCCATTAGTACAGCTACCAATAAAAACCTTATCTATTTTTATGTCTCTAGCTGCCATATCTGGCTTTAGACCCATATATTTTAAAGCTCTTTCTATTGAATTCTTTTTATCTTCATCTTTCTCAGAATTTGGATTTGGAACTTTGCCATCAATTGTAATAACATCTTGAGGTGAAGTTCCCCAAGTTATCATTGGCAAAATTTCTTTAGCTTCTAAACTAATTTCTTTATCAAATGTTGCATTATCGTCTGATTTTAAATTTTTCCAATATTCAAGAGCTTTGTCCCATTTTTCACCTTTTGGTGACATTGGTTTTCCATCTAAATATTTAAATATTTTTTCGTCTGGTGCAATTAATCCTGCTCGAGCTCCACCCTCAATAGTCATGTTACATATAGTCATTCTTTGTTCAACACTTAACGATCTAATTAAATCACCAGCATATTCAACGACACATCCAGTACCACCAGCAGTTCCTATTTTTCCAATTATTTGTAAAATTACATCTTTTGAAGTAACACCTAATGGAAGTTTTCCATTAACATTTATTCTAAAATTTTTTGCTTTTTTTTGGACTAATGTTTGTGTTGCCAAAACATGTTCTACCTCAGATGTTCCAATTCCAAAAGCTAAGGCCCCAAATGCACCATGAGTAGCTGTATGACTATCTCCACAAACAATTACAGTACCTGGTTGTGTGAATCCTTGTTCAGGACCAATAATATGAACAATACCTTGCCTCTTGTCATCCATACCAAAAAGTTGAATTCCAAATTCCTTACAATTATTTTCTAAAGTATCAACTTGAATTTTAGACTCCTGATCGGCAATTCCATTTGTTCTATCTGTTGTTGGGACATTATGATCTGCTACTGCCAAAGTTAGTTTTGGATGTCTTACTTTTCGATTAGAATTTCTCAAACCTTCAAATGCTTGAGGGCTAGTAACTTCATGAACAAGATGTCTATCTACAAAAAGTAAAGCTGTCCCATCTGATTGCTGGTCAACTAAGTGATCATTCCAAATTTTGTCGTATAATGTTTTAGGCATTGAAAAAAAAATTATTTTTTTTCTGGTGAGCTTTCTTTTTTCTTTTCAGCTTCTTCCTTATTTGCTTTTGCTTTTGGAGTTTCTTCTTTTTTAGTTTCTGCCGCTGGTGCAACTTCTACTTTAGAAACTTCTTCTTTTTTATTATCTGGTGCTGGAGTAACTGGTGCTAAATTTTCTTCAGTTACTGTCTCTGGTTTAACATCAATATCGATACCAATCTTCTTTCTTATTTTTTCTGCAATTCTAGCTGATTTACCAGTTCTATCTCTTAAATAATATAATTTTGCTCTTCTAACTTTTCCTGAACGAATAACTTTTATTGAGTCTATTACGGTTCCAAATAATGGAAATGTTCTCTCAACACCTTCTCCAAAAGAAATTTTTCTAACAGTAAATGAGGAGTTTAAGTCTCTATTTTTTTTTGCGATACAAACACCTTCAAAATATTGAATTCTTTCTTTTTTTCCTTCAGTAATTCTCACGCCAACTTTTACTACATCTCCCGGAAAGAACTCTGGTAGTTTCTTCTCAGAAAGAATTTTTTTAACGTTGTGCTGGTTTATTTCTTCTATTGTTTTCATTTTAATATTTAACAATTTAATCTTTCTTATATTTTTGCCATAAATCTGGTCTTCGGTCGCGTGTTATAGC
>ENA-OSEY01001635-OSEY01001635.1-marine-metagenome-genome-assembly--contig:-NODE-1635-length-15204-cov-4.077808_pt1 | contig 15204 bp, 17 predicted proteins | sample MGYA00248465_ERZ534230 | MGnify/ENA primary metagenome ERZ534230 (study PRJEB26409, sample SAMN06344110) | marine metagenome | isolation source: Sea water from surface | place: Atlantic Ocean:Southern...
TAAAATTAATTAATGCAGCTGAAGGTGAGGCTGTAAGATTTAAACAATTATTTAGTGAATATGAAAAATCTCCGGTTGTAACCCGTGAAAGACTCTATCTTGAATCTGTTGAATCTGTGCTGGGTAATACGACTAAAGTCATGATAGATATTGAAGGAGGAAATAATTTACTTTACTTGCCGCTTGATAAAATTTTGGAATCTAAAAAGAAAGATGAACAAGTAAATGATGTAACTTCTGGTAATAACAATGAAAGTTCTTTGATAGAAAAAATACGAAGAAATCGCGATAGTTTTAGTAACAGGAAAAGGGATTTATACAATGAATAATAGAAATATACTCACAAGCTTATTAGTTCTAATTATTATAATCTCATCAGCAACTTTCATCGTTGATGAACGAGAAGTTGCAATTAAATTTAGACTAGGTGAGATTGTCCAGACTTATCAAGAACCAGGTATATATTTAATGATACCTTTTATAAATAATGTTAAAAAATATGATTCTAGACTTCTTACTATGGATTCAAAACCTGAACAATTTTTAACTAGTGAAAAAAAGAATGTCATTGTTGATGCTTTTGTTAAATGGCGCATTACTGGTCCAGAAAATTTTTATAGGGCATCTAAAGGTGACGAGAGGATTGGTATAAATCGACTCTCACAAATCATAAATGACTTAACAAAAAGTGAATTCAGTAAAAGAACAATTAATGAAGTGGTATCAGGAGATAGAGACAGACTTATGGAAATAGTAAAAACTGAGGCAAATAAAGCCTCATTGGCGCTTGGAATTACCGTAGTGGACGTAAGATTGAAGAAAGTTGATCTGCCAAATGAAGTTAGTGATTCTGTTTATGCTAGAATGGTTAAGGAAAGAGCAACAGTAGCAAAAGCCTTTAGATCAAAAGGTAAAGAGGAAGCTCAAGGAATATCTGCTACTGCAGAAAGAGAGTCTGCAACAATTATTGCAGAAGCATATAAACAAGCTCAGCAAATAAAAGGTGAAGGTGATGCTATTTCAACAGAGACATATGCTGAAGCATATAACCTTAGCCCAGAATTTTACTCATTTTATAGGAGTTTAACGGCATATCGTGAATCTTTTAATGCAAAACAGGATGTCCTGGTGATTAAGCCGGATTCTGATTTTTTTAAATATTTTACTGATCCTCAAGGTACGAAATAATAGATTCATCTGACATTATATTGTATGTTTTGTCATTCATTTTAATCATTGAAGGCTTATTCCCATTGATATCTCCTGAATTGACCAAAAAGGCTCTCTCTTACATGCTTGAATTAGATGATAAAACTATTAGAATACTCGGGACAACAAGTATTTTTTTAGGGTTATTAATTTACATTTCGATAGGATAGTAATGACAAATAATGATTTCTTCATACCCAACGGCATTGAATATTGTATGCCAGAGGAAGCTAAAAAATTTGAGAAACTCAAATTACAAACTATTAAAGTCTTTAATAAGTATGGTTATAATTATGTTATCCCTCCAATAGTAGATAGCTTAAATAATTTACTTACACTTAATTCGAGTGATCTAAAAGAAAAAACTGTGAAATTTCAGAATAGTACGTCTGGGGAAACATTTGGGATAAGAGCTGATATTACACCTCAAATTGCAAAAATTGATCTGCATTTATCAAAAAACAAAAAATCTATTAATAAACTCGCTTACTTAGGAGATATTATAAGAGTATCTCCTAACAAATTCGACAGAATAAATCCATATCAAATCGGAGCCGAGTATTTTGGGAACTTAACCCCGTCAGTTGATATTGAGCTAATACAAATGTTAATAGAAATTCTATCGCTTTCCAAAAAAAGCAAGATAATCATCGAATTAGGTGATCTCTCTGTTATAACTCAACTCTTAGAATCTTTATCACTTAGTGAGAACGATAGATTTATATTGATTGACTTAATTAATGTGAAATCAAAAAATGAAATCATCAAATTCTTTATAGATAGAAAATTAAAAAAGAATGTGATGACTACGATTTGTGAGCTTATTAATTATAATGGAAAATTGAATCTATTGCCAAAAATTAAAAAATCACTATCTAGATCTACAATCACACTTACCACAAAACTTAGAGAACTTGAATTTATTGCTAAGAAAATAGTTAAATTAAAGAACATACAAGATGTTCATGTTGATTTGTGTAATTTAAATACCCTGAATTATCAAACAGATATAATTTACACTGCATATATACCGAATATGAGAAAAGAAATTGCTACTGGAGGTAGATACACAGTAAATTGTAATAAGGATATTCGACAAGCATCTGGTTTTAGTTTAGACCTCAAAGATATTTATTATATTTCTACCAGAGGAAAAAATGTCTAGTATTTTTCTTGTTGGTACTCATTGGGGTGATGAAGGAAAGGGTAAGATAGTTGATGTACTATCTGAAAATGCTAAAGCTTGTATTAGATTTCAAGGTGGCCATAATGCTGGACACACTTTAGTGATAAATAATGAAAAAACAATTCTTCATTTAATACCATCTGGTATTTTGAGAGATGACTGTTTATCGATTATAGGGAATGGAGTGGTTGTCTCTTTAGAGGCTCTGAATAATGAGTTAAAAGAACTTAAAGATAAAAATATTAAAATTGATGGTAAATTATTTATAAGTGAGTCAGCACATATAATACTCCCTTCGCATCAAGCTTTAGATATTGCAAGAGAAAAGTCTCTAGGATCAAAGTCAATTGGTACCACAGGAAGAGGTATTGGTCCATGTTATGAAGATAAAGTTGCTAGAAGAGGAATAAGACTATCAGATCTTGGAGATTTAGATATTTTTAGAACTAAGCTAGAAAAATCAATGGAGTTTCATAATTTTATTCTAGAGAAATATTACGGCACAAAAACTCTTGATTTTGAAGAAACTTGTTCAGAGCTTGTATCATTGTATTCTAGTGTTAAGGGATATATTTGTGATACTCGAAGCTTAATTAATAACACTGTTTCATCTTCAAATGTAATATTTGAGGGAGCTCAAGGAACGATGTTAGATGTTGATCATGGAACTTATCCTTTTGTAACATCATCTAATACAACTTTTGCTGGACTATTGTCAGGTACGGGTATCGGTGCCAATCAAGTGAATTACTCACTAGGTATAACTAAAGCATACACAACTAGAGTCGGGCATGGACCATTTCCATCTGAACTAACAAATGAAATTGGTAAGAATTTGGCAGACTGGGGTGGCGAAGTTGGAGCAACAACAGGTCGTGACAGAAGATGCGGATGGTTAGATCTAAAAATACTCAAACATTCCGTTATGGTTAATCGAATTGACGGAATTGCTCTGACAAAATTGGATGTATTGGATAAGTTAGATAAGATTAAAATATGTATTGATTATGGCGAGATTGATTACTCAGATTTTAGTGTTAAAGATTTAAATTATATAGAAATGGATGGCTGGTTATCATCTACCGTGGGTATAACTAATTTTAATGATTTACCTACAGCTGCGAAAGAGTATATAAGAACTATTGAGAAACTCGCTAATGTCCCAGTTGTTTTGATTTCAACGGGTCCCTCAAGAGACCAAATAATAGTTCAAAAAAATCTTTTTACATAATTATGGTTAATGAAAAAATCTATATTTATGGGATACATACTTGTCTATCTCAGATTGAGAATAACCCAGAAAATATCAATAAAATATACATAAAGAATTCATCTTTAAATAAAAATCTTCAAAATATCTTAGACATTGCTAAACAGAGAGACATAATAGTGTCTCAATGTGAAAAAACTTCTATGGATGCACTTATATTATCAAATAAACACCAAGGAGTAGTGATGGAAATATCAAAGAGATCCAAAGGACATAAATTTTCTCTTGATTATTATATTCAGACACAATCTTCTCCGCTCATTCTAATTATAGATTCAATTCAAGACCCAAGAAATCTAGGATCATGTATAAGGACTGCTAACGCGGCAGGTGTAACACTTATAATAAAGCGTAAGTCAAATTCATGCTCAATAACGCCACTAGTTTCAAAAACTTCATCAGGAGGCATGCAAAATCTTGATATTTATGAGACTAATGAGATTACTAAAATTGTTCAAAAGTTGAGAGCTAATAATATCCTCGTTATCGGGACAGATGACTCCTCTGACAAAGACATCTTCTCTGTAACTCCCAGTCATAATGGCGCAGCTATTGTAGTAGGTTCTGAAGGTGAGGGCATAAGAAAATCTCTCCAAAATGAGTGTGATTTGGTCTGTAAGATACCACTATATGGAACTGTTGATTGCTTAAATGTTTCAGTAGCTGCTGGGATAGCGCTATATCATTTAAGAGGAAAACTTGAAAAAAGCAGAATAGTAAAGTAGTATTCGCCTATGGAATCAATTACTAGACATTATGAATTAGTACTTATGTTCGATATTAATCAAGACGAGAGCATGACAGCTTCTACTCTTGATAAATATAAATCAGTTATTACTGAAAATTCTGGTTCTATTCATAGATTTGAGGACTGGGGGATAATGAAACTTGCTTATCTCATCAACAAAAATAATAAAGCAAGATATTATCTAATTAATTTTGAGTCAAATTGCAAGACAATTGACGAGCTTACTAATCTCATTAAATTTAATGATAATATAATTAGACACCTTTTTTTGATTCAAGATGAAAAATCTACTGAGCCATCAGTTATGATGCAATCAAAGGAAAAGGCGTAACATGGGCACACCGAATTCAAAGAAGAATATAATACTTGCAGATATAGATTATAAAAACACTTCATTACTAAGAAGATATATATCTGAGTCAGGTAAAATATCTCCTCGAAGAGTCACTGGTGCGTCTGCTAAAGAGCAGAGGAGAGTAAACAAGGCAGTCAAAATTGCTAGATATTTAGCGTTACTTCCTTTCTGTGATAATCATAAAAATCAATGAACATTCTGTTATTAAAAAAAATTAAGAATCTTGGAGAGGTTGGTGCTGAAGTATCCGTGAAATCTGGTTATGCTAGGAATTATTTATTTCCAAAGAAATTAGCCTTACCATTAACACCCGAAAATATTGAAATCGTCGAAAAGGAAAAACAAGAGTTACTAAAAAAAGAAAAAGAATTAAAAGATATAGCTCTTATTGAAAAAGATAAATATGATAATTATGTACTTACAGTAGATGTAAATGTTAAGGAAGATGATGTTATCTATGGTTCTATTAACTTACAAAATATTCTTGATAAATTAAAAAATGATGGGTTTGATCTTGAAAAGAGGCAAGTAAACTTACCGCGAGGTCCAATAAGAGTATTAGGTGATGATCATATTGTTACTATCAGTCTACACTCTGATGTACAAGTTACAATTCCAGTTAAATTAAATGTTGTACAATCTGATGATAATAACCCCAATGCGCCAGAAAATGTATCAACAGAAGAGCCTAGCGGACAAACCGAAGAGTAGATTACAGAAAAAATCTATTACTAAATCTAAAAATTGAGTTAGAATAGAAGCATGTCTTCTAAAATTCCATCAACGCCACATGCTATTGAAGCTGAACAAGCATTACTTGGATCTCTTATTATGGAATCAACATCCTGGGATAAGATTTCTGATAAAATTTTAGCTTCTGATTTTTTTGATTCTAAGAATAGAATTATATTTAGAGAAATCGGTGATTTGATAATAAACGGACAAGTAATTGATTTATTGATTCTTGAAGAATCATTGAAAAGCAAGGGCGCGCTTAACGAAGCTGGTGGTAGAGAATACTTAGCCTCACTTACGAGAATAGTACCAACTCATGCTCATATTTCACAGTATGCCGAAATTATTAAAGAGAAATCTGTTGCTAGAGAATTAATAAATGTCAGTACAAGCACCATACAAAATGTCCACCAAGGAGATCTGGGTGATATCAATACCATATTAGATAGAGCTGAACAGGATATTTTTAAAATTGCATCTAAATCAAGCGGCGCTTATGATCTAAAACAAATTGGTCCGGTTGTAAAAACTTACATTGAAAAAGTTTATGCAAAAAGGGATAGCAATGAACTTGATTATTTACTCTCAGGCTATAAGGAACTTGATGATTTAATATCTGGATTTCAAAAATCTGATTTAATTATAATCGCCGGCAGACCATCTATGGGTAAAACTGCTTTTGCAATGAATGTGGCTCAACATATGGTTTTTAAACAAAAAAAACGAGTGGGTTTTTTTAGTTTAGAAATGTCTTCTGAGGCTATTGCATTAAGAATGTTATCATCTCTTAGTTCAGTTTCTCAACAAAATATCAGAACAGGTGATTATGAAAAAAAGGCAGGAGAAACTACTGCTGTTACATCAGCAATAGAGCTGATGAATGATTGTGAATTCTATGTTGATGACACTGCTGGTATATCACCTATGGAGTTGAGATCCAAGGCTAGAAGACTTAAAAGAGGATCTGGGATAGATGTTATAATTGTTGATTACTTACAGTTAATGTCTATACCTAAGTTTTCTGAAAATCGAGTAAATGAAATTGGTGAGGTCACTCGAGCATTGAAAGCGCTTGCAAAAGAACTTGATGTACCAGTTATTGCATTATCTCAACTCAATAGAGGAGTTGAATCTAGACAAGATAAAAGACCATTTTTATCAGATTTACGTGAATCAGGATCTATTGAGCAAGATGCTGATCTTATAACTTTTTTGTATAGAGACGAAGTATATAATGATGATTCGAAATTTAAAAATATGGCAGAGGTAATAGTTGCGAAACATCGTAACGGTCCTATCGGGACTATTAATCTAACTTGGATTCCACACAGTACGACATTTCAAGATTATCATCCGCAAGTTTATGGTGACGGAGTTGTGAACTAATTATTCTTTACTCTTCCAGCAGTTCGAGTTTATTTTCTTTACCTTCCCAGTTTTTTGCATCGTCTGGAGCTGCTTTGATTTCGGTAATTATAGGCCATTTCTCTGATAACCTTTTATTTAAATCTAAAAAATGTTTATCGTTATCATTGAGATCATCCTCTGAAACTATTGCTTCAATAGGGCATTCAGGTTCACACAAACTACAATCAATACATTCGTCTGGATTTATGACTAAGAAATTAGGTCCTTCGTGAAAACAGTCAACAGGACAAACTTCAACGCAGTCAGTATATTTACACTTTATACAATTTTCTGTGATAACATATGTCATTAGGTATATTATTTTGCACTATTTATTAATAATTTGCACATGAAAATTTTAAAAAAAGTAATTTTTCCCGTCGCAGGGCTCGGAACGAGATTTTTACCAGCTACAAAAGCTATACCGAAAGAGATGCTCCCAATAGTTGATAAACCTATTATTCAGTATGCTGTTGAAGAAGCCATAAAAGCTGGTGTAACTGATATGATTTTTGTAATTGGTAGAACTAAAAATGCCATTATAGATCATTTTGATAGTTCCCCAGACTTAGAGAATGAGCTTATCAAAGCTAACAAAAAAAACCTTTTAAAATTATTAAAAGATGTCTCTAATTCAAATGTTAATTATTATTTTGTTCGGCAAAAATCACCAAAAGGCGTTGGAGATGCAATTAGATGCGCAGAAAGAATTATTGGTAATGAATCTTTTGGGGTGATTTTCCCTGATGATCTTATAGATTCAGAACGACCATGTTTGAAACAGATGATGGATATACATTCATCTACAAATTCCTCTGTTGTAGCAATTGAATCAGTGAACAAAAAAGATGTTGATAAATACGGAATAATAAATTTTTCATCTAGAAAAAATAACCTTTACACAATTTCATCTATTGATGAAAAACCAAGCATAACTAAAGCTAAGACTAATCTCGCTGTTGTTGGCAGATTTATTCTTACACCTAATATTTTTAAATTACTCTCTAAGACAAAACCGGGTCATGGCAACGAGATTCAACTAACTGATGCCATTCATGCTCTATTATCAACAGATGATGTATATGGATATCAATTTCTTGGTCAACGGTATGATTGTGGAAGTAAAATTGGATACCTTAAAGCAACTGTAAATTATGCACTCAAACATAAAGAGTTAAGTAGTGATTTTAAAAAGTATATAAAAAATAATAAATGATCCTAAGTGTTGATGATAATGTTATAATCGTTTATTATTCTGATGAAATTCCCCGGTAGCTCAGTTGGTAGAGCGAGTGACTGTTAATCACCAGGTCGGCGGTTCGAGTCCGTCCCGGGGAGTACTTCAAAATAATCGTGACACTCTAATTATTAGTCAAGGTAATCTAGCATCCATTTTAAATATTTCATATTAATATGATTAATATCAATTGCTAATATTTCAGGAATTTCGTATGGATGCATTGCTAATATCAATTTTTCAATATTTTTAAATTTAGATTTGACAGATTTTATGAATAATAAATATTCGTTTGTAGTTTCAATATCATTATTCCATACATATACAGATTCATTATTTGAAACAATATTAATACATGGCGAATACTTTTTTGTAAGAAGTTTATTTGCTATATTTCTAGCTGCTTTTATATCATTAACAGAAGTACATACTAGTATAGGTTTATCACTCATCATTATTGAGCGTTGTTTTAATCCTATTCATAGCTATTTCTAAAGTTTTTAAATCCAGCGCTATTGATAATCTCAAGTGACCACTCATACCAAATGCACTACCAGGAACGACTGCTACTTTTCCTTCATTTAATAAATACATTGCTAATTCGTCATCATTATTGATTTTTTGGCTTTCCTCAATATATTTAGTAAATGACGGAAAAACATAAAAAGTACCATCTGTCTCTCTACAAGTGACGCCTGGAATATTGTTTAATTCTTTGACAACATAGTCATGTCTTTCTTTGTATTCGGCATTCATTTTAGGGAGTTCTTCACATTTTTGCGTCAATGCTGATATCGCTGCATATTGTGATACTGAGCTTGCGCATGAGGTGCTCTGTGACTGAAGTGTTTTCATCTTTTTGATAATTTCTTTATTCCCTGCGGCATATCCAATTCTCCATCCTGTCATAGAATAAGCTTTAGATACACCATTGAATATAATAGTCCTATCTTTTAAATCAGGTGCTACATTTAATATATTTTGAAACTTTTCTTGATGCCAAAATATATGTTCATAAATATCATCAGATGAAATGTAAATTTTGTCATATTTTCTAAGTAACTCAGCTAGTTTTTTAAGCATTGTGCTATTAAAATATTTGCCACTAGGGTTATTAGGACTGTTTAGCATAAATAACTTAGTTTTGTCATTAATATTTTTTTCAATAAGGTCAAAATTTAAATCAAAATTATTCTCATATGATGATTCAATAAGAATTGGTTTACCACCTGCGTACACTACCATATCTGCATAGGAAACCCAGTAGGGTTCAGGTATTAAAACCTCGTCGTCATTATCGATAATAACCTGCAAAAGGTTAAAAATTGACTGTTTGCAACCGGCAGAAACAATAACTTCATCGGAATTGAATATCAAGTTATTCTCTTTTTTAAATTTGTTTACAATAGCATCTTTAAGCTCAGCAACGCCATCAACAGAAGTATATTTTGTTTTACCGGACTCAATAGCCTCTTGACCTGCGTCTTTTATATATTGTGGAGTATCAAAATCAGGTTCACCAACAGTTAGGACAATAATATCCTCACCCAAAGCCCTCATCTCATTTGCTTTAGATGTGAGTGACATTGTAGATGATGGTTTAATTAAATTTATTCTTTTAGAAAATGTCAATTTTAGAATCCTTGATAAGTAATTTTAGCACATTTGGTAATCTCAAGTAAACTCATGTTAGAATATACATATGAAACCATTTAGAATTTTTTCAAATTTTAAACCTTCAGGCGATCAGCCGAGCGCAATTAAATCTCTTGTTAAGGGAGTTGAGTCTAATCAAAAGCATCAAACATTGCTGGGTGTTACTGGATCAGGTAAAACCTATACTATGGCAAAAATAATAGAAAAAACTAATAAAACAACTTTAATCATGGCTCCTAATAAAACACTTGCAGCACAGTTATACACCGAGATGAAAGAATTCTTTCCTTCAAACTCAGTTGAGTATTTCGTTTCATACTATGACTATTATCAACCTGAGGCATATGTGCCAGTATCAGATACTTATATTGCAAAAGATGCCTCTCTTAACGAACATATTGAACAAATGAGACTATCTGCTACTAAGTCTTTAACCGAGAGAAAAGATGCTGTTGTTGTGGCTAGTGTATCTGCAATCTATGGTTTAGGTGATCCAAAAACTTATTTCAAGATGATTCTTCATTTGGTAGCAGGTGATATTCTTGATAGAAATAAAATTAAGAGCAGACTTACAGAACTTCAATACGAGAGAAATGATACCGAACTCAGGAGAGGGACATTTTCAGTCAAGGGTGAAATCATTGATATTTTTCCAGCAGATTCTGAAAAAGATGCTCTAAGAGTTGAGCTATTTGATAATGAAATTGAAAACTTATATGTTTTTGATCCTCTAACAGGATCGATCATAAAGAAAGTTAAGAGATTTACGATATACCCTAAGACTCATTACGTAACTCCGCAATCAGTTATTGATAACGCAATTATAGAAATAAAGAAAGAATTAAAGGCTCAATTAATTTTTTTTCAAAAAGAGAATAAATTACTAGAGGCTCAACGATTGAAAGAGAGAACAAACTATGATTTGGCAATGATGGAAGAGATGGGATATTGTTCAGGCATTGAGAATTATTCAAGATATATTGCTGGAACAAAACCGGGCGAACCTCCACCTTGCTTGCTGGATTATATGCCGAATGATGGACTAATTATAATTGATGAGAGTCATGTTGGTGTTCCGCAAATTGGAGGCATGTATAGAGGTGACAGGTCGAGAAAAGAAACTTTAGTAAATTATGGTTTTAGATTGCCTTCTGCTCTTGATAACAGACCACTCAAATTTGAAGAATTTGAGAGTTATGATTTTCAGACAGTATATGTGTCTGCAACACCTGGTCCATATGAAATCGAGAAATCAAATAATATTATTGAGCAAGTTATAAGACCTACTGGATTAGTAGATCCGATTGTCACTGTGAAACCGTCTAAAAATCAAGTTGAGGACGTGCTATCTGAAATAAAAACTGTAGTGGCAAATCAAAATAGAGTGTTAATAACAACGCTTACAAAAAAATCTGCCGAGGATTTGACAGAGCACTTAGAAAATTTTCAAATTAAAGTAAGATACCTTCACTCTGATATAAATACAGTAGAGAGAGTAGAAATAATTACTGATTTGAGAAAGGGTGAGTTTGATGTGCTGGTTGGAATTAATCTCCTTAGAGAGGGTTTAGATATACCTGAGGTAGAGCTTGTAGCGATTCTTGATGCAGATATGGAAGGTTTCTTGAGATCAGATAGATCTCTAATACAGACGATAGGTAGAGCAGCAAGAAATATTAGCGGTAGAGTAATTTTGTATGGAGATGAAATTACTCCCTCAATGAGTAGAGCTATTGATGAGACAGAGCGGAGACGTGAAATACAGCTAAGACATAATATAGAAAACAATATTACACCTACATCAATTAAAAAGGCTATCAGACAGACTCTAGATGATGATGATTATATATCAGGTAATAAAATTGAAAAATTATCTCAATTATCTAATCTCAAAAAGAAATTTAATAAGATTGATAGTGATAATGTGATTTCTGTTATCAATGAGTTAGAAAAACAAATGTATAATCTTGCTAAGGATTTAGAGTTTGAAAAGGCTGCAAAAATAAGAGATCAAATATCTGAATTGCAGAGAAATTTTCTAAGTATGCCGAATAGACAGAAAAGTTAATAAGATTTATGTGATATATTTAGACTTGTGAATACTTTGTTACCATGTTAATTTTTAACAACTTAGGCGCGTAGCTCAGCTGGTTAGAGCGCTACCTTGACATGGTAGAGGTCGTTGGTTCGAGTCCAATCGTGCCTATGAGGAGAAAATAATGTATAAGGTTACATCTAATAACAAAACACTTGAATTTGATAAACCAATTACTCTAGAGGATTTGGCATTTAACCACTTTAAGTACAAGGATGTAGTCTCTGCTTCGATTGACGGAAGACTTTTTGATCTGAGTGATTCAGTGGAGCAGTCTTGCTCCGTTGAATTTATTAAGAAATATGATCATGATGGCTTGAATATAATTCGTCATTCATGCGCCCATTTATTTGGACATGCTCTAAAACAATTATATCCCGATGCACAAATGGTAATTGGTCCAGTTATCGATGATGGTTTTTACTATGATATATTGCTTGATGAATCTCTATCAGATAAGGATCTTGTTACCATTGAAGATAAAATGAGAGAACTTGCTAAAACTGATTATAAGATTATTAAAGAGATTGTATCAAGGGACAAAGCAAAAACTGTATTCAAAGATAGAGATGAAAATTATAAATTAAAATTAATTGATGATATACCGGAGGATGAAGTTATTGCTTTATATCATCATAATGAATACATAGATATGTGCAGAGGGCCTCATCTAATAAACACTAAGTTTCTTAAATATTTTAAGCTGATGAAGATTTCTGGATCCTACTGGAGAGGTAACTCTAATAATCAGACACTTCAGAGAATATACGGGACTGCATGGGAAAAAAAGTCCTCGTTAGACAACTATCTTTTAAAGTTAGAGGAAGCAGAAAAGCGAGATCATAGAAAATTAGGGCAAAAATTAGATTTTTTCCATTTTCAAGAAGAGGCACCTGGTATGGTATTTTGGCATGCAAATGGTTTTCATATTTTTAATCAGGTAAAAAACTACATTACTACATATTTGATAGAGAATGATTATAAAATAATAGATACGCCACAAATTCTTGATAAGTCTTTATGGAAAAAATCCGGTCATCTTGATAAATTTTCTGATTTGATATTTGATGCAGGATCAGAAAATAAAGAGTTCGCAATTAAGCCAATGAGCTGTCCTGGACATATACAAGTATACAATCATGGATTAAAAAGCTATAGAGATTTGCCACTAAAATATGCAGAGTTTGGTAAAGTTCATCGTAATGAACCATCAGGAACGTTACATGGTCTTTTAAGATTGAGAGCATTCACTCAAGACGATGCTCATATCTTTTGCACTATTCATCAAGTAGAGGATGAGATTGGAAAATTGATAGATAACATATATGATATTTATAACATATTTGGTTTTAGAGATATCTTTGTAGAATTATCAACTAGACCTGAAAAAAGAGTGGGTGATGATCGTATCTGGGATATATCTGAGAGTGCATTGAAAAAAACTTTAGAGTCAAAGAATGTCAAATGGAAGATTAATGAAGGAGACGGTGCCTTTTATGGACCTAAAATAGATTTTTCTTTAAAAGATTCTATTGGAAGAGTTTGGCAACTTGGAACTATACAGCTTGATTTTTCAATGCCTGAGAGATTGAGTGCCACTTATGTCAATGAAGAAGGTAATAAAGTCGCACCAGTAATGATTCATAGAGCTATCCTAGGATCGCTAGAGAGATTTGTCGGAATTTTAATTGAAGAATATTCAGGAAACTTCCCTTTATGGCTCTCTCCTCAGCAAATTCAAATAATAAATATTACCTCTGCTCAAGATGATTATTGTATAGAGTTAAGAGATAAATTACGTAGTTTAAATTTTAGAGTTGATACTGATTTAAGAAATGAAAAAATTAATTTAAAGATACGAGAAAATGCAATACTTAGAATCCCATATTTGTTAGTAGTTGGTGATAATGAACTAAAAAACAATACTGTCTCCATTCGTACTCGTGATGGTGACAACCTCGGAGAAATGGGAGTTGAAAAATTCATCAAAATGTTGGAAACTCTTGTAGATACAAAGAGTAGAAAATTAACTACGTAGGAGAATATAATAGCAAATAATAGAAAATTACGCATGAATTCGCGTATAAACGCAAAAGAGGTAAGACTCATTGCTTCAAATGGAGATCAGGTTGGAGTAGTTGAGACCTCAAAAGCCTTGCAGTTAGCGACTGATGAAAATTTAGATCTTGTAGAAATTGTACCTAATCAATCACCTCCGGTTTGCAGAATAATGGACTATGGTAAATATAAGTTTGAACAATCTAAAAAAGCTCATTCGGCTAAAAAAAAGCAAAAGCAAACACAAGTAAAAGAAATTAAATTTAGGCCTAATACTGAAGAAGCTGACTATCAGGTGAAACTAAAAAATCTTATTAAATTTCTAACAGCAGGTGATAAAGCAAAAATTACGATGAGATTTAGAGGTAGAGAGATAGCCCATCAGGTGATTGGACGGGATTTTTTAGAAAGAATACAAAAAGATCTTGAAGAACATGGAATAGTAGAGCAGATGCCATCATTTGAAGGCAGACAAATGATAATGGTAATGGCGCCAAAAAAATAAAGACTTTATACTTTATATTGTTATATTTTGCTGTATACTTGTTAAAAATTTTACATGAGTTAATATACTAATTATGCCTAAAATGAAATCAAATAGTGGTGCTGCCAAAAGATTTAAGAAAACTCCATCTGGAGAGATGAAGCGTGCCCAATCTCATAGAAGGCATATTTTGACTAAAAAAAGTACAAAACGTAAAAGACATCTAAGAGATGATATTTTAGTAAGCAAGGCCGATAAGCCACTTGTTAAGAGAATGCTTCCCTACTAGGAGATATTATGGCGAGAGTAAAACGCGGTGTTGTTGCACATTCCAAACATAAGAAAGTTTTAAAACTAGCTAGAGGATATAAAGGGGCTAGAAGTAGAGTCTATAGAGTAGCCAAACAGGCTGTAATAAAGGCAGGTCAATACGCCTATAGAGATAGAAGGCAGAAAAAAAGACAATTTAGGGCATTATGGATCAGTAAAATAAATGCTGCTGCCCGATTAAATAATTTATCATATAGCCAATTTGTTCATTTGTTAAAGCAAAAAGATAGTTCAATCAATAGAAAAGTCTTAGCAGAGTTAGCAGTCGATAATCCACAGGGCTTTTCATCATTGGTAAATTCTATATCGCCACAAAAATAACATTGTAAAGTGAATACATCTTATTCATCACTACTAAATGATTTACAAAAAAGTTTGGATAACTGTACATCATCAAATGAGCTTTATAAAATAAAATCTACATTTTTAGGAAA
>ENA-OSEY01001636-OSEY01001636.1-marine-metagenome-genome-assembly--contig:-NODE-1636-length-15202-cov-3.977256_pt1 | contig 15202 bp, 2 predicted proteins | sample MGYA00248465_ERZ534230 | MGnify/ENA primary metagenome ERZ534230 (study PRJEB26409, sample SAMN06344110) | marine metagenome | isolation source: Sea water from surface | place: Atlantic Ocean:Southern...
AACAGATGATAGTTCAATTTCTTTTTTATCTCTAGGTTTTTCAATATCTAATATTGTACTTACAGGTCTTTCAACATCATATCCTCTTACATATGCCTTTCCGGGAGATACCTTAAGTGCAAATAAATCATCAGTAGGTGTTGCACCTTGATCTGTCAATTCTCCAGTATTAAATACACCTTCATTTGATATTCCATCATTTAATGATTCTTCAACATCAAATTTAAAGTTACCTACAGAATAATTTCCAGATTCTTCATATGTTCTCTTTGCAAAGTAATCTTTAATTAAGTTATATTGTGTTTTATTTTGTAATTTCTTTAATTCACCATCATCAAGACGCATAATCTCGATAAAGTTCTTATCATTAAAGTCTGTAAGACCTTTTTTAGTAAGAGTCGTGCTTATTTTAAGTCTATCTGCACCGGGAGCCGCAAAGTTTGAGAATCCTCTTGCATTATCATATAAAGATTCATCATCGTTTGCAGATACTAGTTCTTCTTTAATAAAAAGTCCAACTCGATATGAGGGAGTATTTGTGTATGGATCTAAAACTAACTTATCGGCAGATACATTCACAAAATGTCCACGAATAAAGAAAACACCATCAGCAATAGAGACTCTACATCCAACAGCAGACGCACCTATATCAATCAGATTAGCGACTGTATCTCCTGCGTTAATAAGAGTATTACCATAAACAAGAGATTCTTGAATTAATAAGTTTTCACCATCTTCTAAAAATTTTGAAGTATTATCATTTCCTGCATCAATATATTTTACAAAGAAAGTTAGATCCGTAATACCAGTTGCATCATTTGGTAATGAAAAATCATCAATTAGTATTTTGATACCTGTGCTTTGACCCTCTAAAATTTTGCCTTTTAATTGATCAACATACAACGAAACTGGAATACCTAAATGATTAGAGTCTAATTTTATTGAGAAATATTCTGCATCATATTGACTATTTCCCGGAATCACCATTGATCCCTCTTTAAACATATGACTACCAAACGATTCAATCTGATCTTGTAGGATAGATTGTAAAGTTGTTAATTCTCTAGCCTGAACTGGTTTTCCCGGATTAAATAATACTTTATAAAAGTTACTATCCTTTGAAAAATCGTCGTAATATGGATTTATATTTAAATTAGTTTTCTGTGGCATTTTTTAGAATTCCAGAATGATTTTAACATCTTCTTTTTGTCTAGAGTTTCTGGTAATAGTCGCTCTATTGTCAATGTAAATTACATCACCCGACCCTTTATTTATCTCAGGTGTAGCAAGACCATTTGTGAAAGTAACTCCTAGTCCCACATTCTTTGAACTTACTGTGGTAATACCAAGACTGAATGTGGTTTCAATTGATCCTTGGAATCCACTTGGCCCTGAAATTTGGTTTGTTGATGATTCAAATGCAAGAACTTGTCCCTGAGTTGAGATACCAACATAATCTGTTTGGTCAGTTGAGTTTCCAAAATATAAAGATCTATCTTGGATATATTTCATCACCTTTGTCTCTGCATCAAATGATGCTACATATCCAACTGCCTTCAGTCCACTACCCAGAGTTTGTGTAATTTTCTCACCTATTGAAGGTGTTACACCATTTGTTGATGTAAATTTAAATGCACTCAGTGATGAATAGGAATCTCCAAAGTAAATTGATGTGGTTCCTATTGATGTTGGGTTTTTAACTAACTCAACCTGTGCAAATTTACTTGTAAGTGGAAAGTCTTTATTATCACCACCAAATCTTGCGTAAACTAATACACGATCAGTTCCCAATTCTTCATAAACATTATGTCCATGACCTTTTGATGGAGGGATAATTGGTATAAGTTTTGCTTTTGTGGATGCGTTTGCATTTATTGAACCTAGATCAACTAAACCGTAAGTGTATCCTTTACCTCCAGATGAAACAATAGCATTGGTTATCTTACCACTGACAACATCAATAACTACTTTACCACCTGTTCCATCTCCAAGAATACTAAATTCTTGTCCTAATCCACCAGAATATCCCTCTCCCTGATTATCAATATAAACTTTTTTGATTTGGTTATTATTCGTATCGGAGTCACCATTCTCTCTTACAGATTGAATTGATGCGTCATTAGTAGTAGTCCAATCGTTTGGAACTGCTATAAAATCAGTTGAGTCAAATTTAATAATATCACTTGGAGAAACAGTAAATAAGTATTTCCAAATATATCCATCACCACTCTCACCAGCCTTTGATGGTTCTAAATCTGTGAATGTTGGAACATCTTGAGATGCATTACCTGTGGTGTTAATTCCTGAAGAACCATTATCAATACAAATATAAACATTAAAATTCTCATTCATTACATAGTATCTTGCATCATACAAACGAGATGACTGTGTGATTGGAGATGGTGAAGATACACTGTAATCATGACGATACATTTCATATCTAGTTCCCTGTGTCCAATTAACTCTACGAATTAATCGTCTTACATTCTTACCAATGACTCTCTTTCCAAATAATGTAGTATCTCCAATATGATTAACATTATTAATATTATCTACGGGATTTGGAGTTGCTGTATCCCATGTGGATGTTCTACCAAAGCCAACGACTGTAGGGTTTGGCAAACTAACTGACACATAAAATGAACTTGATGGATCAGTGCCTCCTATCCCTGTAACTGTATCAACAAAGTTACTTGCATTTAATATTCTAAACTGATCTGTTACAACTGCTGGCATTTTATTGCTTTTTTCCTATATTTATACTAGTTTTCATCATGATAAGTTTTTACGGAGTGCACCAGTGTCACGAAGACCAAAAACTCTTCTTTGTAATGTTGGGAATGTTCCGATTCCTAGACCGGTTGTAAGACCCACTGTATGTCCGGTTACACCAATTGAAATTGGATTAGCTCTATTGAATGTTCCTGATAGGTTAGATAATCTACCCCATGAGAATCGACCATTGACTCCACTATTAATTCCAACAGTTACACCTAATCCAGTTGTATTTACACCGGAATGAACATTAACTAAAATTTCAGCATTCGCTGCGTTTTTAGTTATTGATTGAATCATGTATATATTATCTGCAAAAGATGTTCCAATTCCAACTGTATCATTATTATTTCCACTGGTATTTAATGAAGTTACACCATTACCTACATGAGTATCAAATATGTATATTGGGTATCCAGCAACTAAATCATTAAAGTTACCTGAGTCCTTTTTCAATCCAATCCTTAATCCACGAGTTGATACACCTACTGTTACGGTTTCAATCGCAGTGACAATACCTGAGAATCCTTGAACATTTTTAATATTCGTAATACTCTCTTTTATTGGACTTGGTGTTGGTGCTAATACTTCAGGAACATTTGTATTTGTATAACCGAATCCAACATTGTTCATAGTGACTGATGCAATAGATCCATTTGTGATGTTTCCAGTTGCAACTGCGAATGTTGAAACTCCAGCAACTGCAAATTGAGTTCCAGCCACCCCAACTGGTGCTGCAATCGAAATACTTGTTGTTGATCCAACATAACCACTACCACCATCTACAACAGTAATCCCTGTAACTTGTCCAGTATTTGAGACAGTTGCAGTCAAATTTGCTGCGGTTGCTTTCACATCATTCACAAGTAAAACACCAATATCATCTATTATAATATTTGTAATGCTAGGATTAGCAGCAGTTACATCCTCTTCATAATCAAAGAACTCTGCATTATCAACAAATATACTTGTACCAGATGCAGTGCCAGTTCCCAAATCTCCAATTAACCTTGCAGTTGGATAAATTAGAGGTTCAATTGAGTCTCTTGCTTTTGATATGATATTTCCACCAATAACTTTATCAATTTTTTGTTTAGTCCAGTTAAGTGGTTTGAAATTAACTTCATCAATACCTACACCAGTATAAATTTCAGTTTCAAATGTATCTGATGTTGTTATACCAACCACAGTCCTACTTGATTGTGTAAGAGTTCCAGCGATAGAATTATTACTTGTAATATCAACTACATCACCAGTTTTAACACTCTCAGTCACATTAACAATAGTAGTGTCAACTCCTGATGTTCCTTTATAGAAGAATACTGCGACATCATCATCTGCGTCAGGAGGTGAATTAAAGTTAAATGTTGTTCCACCTTCAAAATCATAATCAACACCGGGATGTTGAATAACACCATTTACAAATATCAATAATAGATTCTTCATGTCTATTAAAGATGAATCAGCACTGTTTCGATCTATCTCAAAACTTAGTAACTGTGAATTTAGTCTTATTGGAAAACGAGTGCGAATTCCATCTTGTAAACCTTTGATTGAATCAGTGTAATCAAACTCACCAAAATCCCATGATGCAAATTCATCTGTAAATATTTCATTTACTGTTAGTTCAAAGTCAGTTAAAACTGCACCACGAGCAGTGACTAATCCTACTGGTTTAACTTTATCTCCTTTCTTAAACCCAAAACCATTTCTAGCAATCTTAAATGACGATACTGTGAATAGTGTTGAACCTATACCTGTTGTTGGATTAGCACTTACATCTACAGTGACTTTTAATCCTTGACCAGTATCAGTAGTCGCACCAATACCAAGACGAGATATTCCAACAACATCAAGAGCCTCATAAGAGGGATCAGGAATCAATAGTCTTGGATTAGTATATGATACACCTGCACCAGCAACAGCAAACGCTAATGTTCCACCAGCACCCACTGTGGCAGTTATACTCGCACCAGTTCCTCCTCCACCACCTTGTCCTACAAAAATAGTGATTGTGTCTGTTGTAACCGATCTAATATCAGTTGCAACACCAACGATTGGATCTCCAGTTGAAGAACTTGGTGTGACACCAGATCTTGGGTATGGATGAATACTTGAGAAATTATCCTTAGAACATCTGAATACGATACCACCAGTATCAATACCAACATGATTACCAACTGATAATCCATGTCCCGGAATAGTAAGTTCTAAAAATCCAGTATGTGATGTATAAACTGCGTTTGTAGCGGTTCTAGAAGTTCCATTAAAGATGTTTGCTGCACCTGCTTGTGTTTTAATTGATCCTATGCCAGCACTTTCAAATACATGTTCATATGCTATATCTGTAATACCTATCGCTACTGTTCCTCTGTAACCTGATCCATGAGAATCAGTTGCTCCTGCTCCAACACTTGTTATCTGACCATTATCATTTTTAACAACTGTGACTGCTGCACCTACTAATGGTGCAATACCCTGTCCACCAGTTGAACCTAATGAAACAATTACACCACCTCTAGGTAGTTGATTTAAGTTGACATCATGCTGACTAACAACTTTTTCTCCACTTGCAGAAGAGATTCCAGTAAAGAATATATTTGTAGCAGTTGTTCCTATACCAACAAAATCATAATTATTTCCACTATTATTTGCTGTTGTTGGTTTCTGGAATATTCCATTTAATAAAACTATCGTGCTACCTGTTTGTATACCAGAAGTATTCACACCACTCACAGTCATTCGATGTGTGGCACCAATACCAGTAAATCCATCAGATATATCATCAAATATTCTATTGTTAGAATAATCATTTCTTAGGTATACTCTTCCATTAAATTCTGAACGAGGAAATTCTAAATTTGATTGATTTCTTGCAACATTATTTGTTCCTTTTGGTGCATCAGTAAAGAATATTTTACTATCAACTATATTAAATGAACCTGTAAACTTACGCACTGCATCACTATCTGAATGTGTTGCTGCAGTACTACCTAATGCTCCTCTTTCTACACCAACTAAATTAATTCCACCACCACCTGATATTGGGCCAACTGATGTTGTACCAACACCAACGGAAGTTATCTTCATTAATTCTGTTCCAACTTCAAGAATATCACCCTCTGTTAGTGAAGAAATACCTGCGACACTAAAGATAGTTGAAGTTGATGATATATTTCCACCAACATTATTAGAAACTGTTGTGTTAATTGGTGTAAATGCTATTGGTGATTGAATTAATCCGTCAATATCGATAACAGTCTTCTCAAGTTTCTTAGTCATCTCAAGTTGATGAATATTACCAGATCCTAATGATACGAAAGTAACTCCTGTGCCAGCGTTGGCATTTGATTTACTAGTTGCTAACTTAAATGTATCTTTTGTGAGTCTAATTGCAAATACATCTGTAGGAACATTTGTGCTATGTGCAGTTGTCATTGCTGTTGCTGCAACACCAACAAATGAACTCTTTGGTGTGTATTTTAATTTTTCACCAGTTCTAAAGAAATGATCAGTAATTGTAAAGACACCAGTTGCTGCATTAAGTGTTGATGTATCAGTTGGTCTAAACTGTTTGGAAAAAATAGGTACATTATTAGATTTTAATTCAAATTCTTTCTTATTTGCTCTATCACCATTTACAGCATTATATTGTCTTACTTTTACAGATTCACTTACACGACCATAAATTAAATCTGGAGGAACATTGAATATATCAATATCACTATAGAATAATTCACTATATGCTTGTACTTCAACATCACTAAATCCACTATCTGGATTAAATCTTAAATTAAAATTAGATCCTGAGAAACTCGCAATAAATGTACCAATACCTGCAGTGCTTCCTATTGAAATAAATGGATAATGCACGGTGGATGTAGAAGTTCCATCATGTAACGCAATAACTTGATGCACTGCGTGAGTAGTTCCTTTAGATACCTTAACTATACTCTTGATTGCATTATACTTATTTGAATCGACTCCAACAATTGTAGATAAAGCACTAACTCTTTTAAAACTTGATTTTAAATTAACAGTTCTTTCAGATCCTGCTAATTGAGTTGTATCTTTAAATCTATATGTCCCTGTTCCAACGGTTGTTGTACCAAATCCAACAGCCTTAGCACGAACATCAACTGTATTGATTCCAGTATTAGAATATTCTAATGATAATATATTTGATTGAAGATTAGATCTGAAAGTCCCAATAAAATTAGAGGAGAAGTTTGCTATATCTCCGCTATCAACATAATATTCACTAAAGTAAGAATCAGTCCCATCTGTTGTTACATAGATGTCTACTAAATTTTTCTCATTTGTAATTGTATCCTTAACTTCAACAGTTGCATAAAAAGCAGATGTGAGACCAACTGGTGCTGATACTACATTAGTTGTGACTGCAGCACCTACATTTGTGCTTACACCTATCAAATTGACAAATCCAACAGCCTGAGTGCCTACTCCTGATAAACTACTATTGAATCTATTTTCATATACTTTGATATCTAAATCATCATTAAATGGATCATTAGGTGTAATTCTAAGTGAAGAATCACCAGTTGATGAATCTGTAAATCCAATTACATCAACTATTCTATCTGTTCCGATACCTAAACTATTTTTTTCAAAGGTAAATGTATCAGTTGAGTCTTTAAATACGACAACTTCGTCGAGTCTTACTTCATTTGTAGATACATTTTTTGTTTGAACAATATAATTTGTATAATCATCAGTTAAAGGTATATCAATTCTATTATTATTTGTGCTTTCTGCATTTGAAAATTGTGAACTAATATCGTCAATTGAAATTACACGATTTGTTCTACACTCAATATAACTAGAAAGTTTTTTATTTTTAAATTTAACAAACTTAGATTTTGTGTTATTTTCAAGAGTATCTGTATCAATTACTAAATCAAGATTATTAATTGTATCAACTCGTTTTTCCGTGATTAAATCTCTTGATAATACTAAATTAGAAACAGATGATATTCCAGATGTAGCAGTAGATGTTATTCCAGTATCAGAGAAGTTTTTTAGTCCTGTTGTATGAACTAATCTATTGACAGGATCAATGAGATCAGTGTAAGGAATAGGACTTTGAACTGTATATGATAAATTTTGATAATAGTCATTATCTGGTAATACTTGATAATCCTCACTTAATTTTCCAGTCTCAGTATTCCATCCACGATCTTGTCTTAGTGAGAATCCAATATTAAATCTACCTTTATTTTGACTAATAGAGTTTATGGTTGCAATGGTACCACTAATTTCCCCTCTTATTTGATCACCGATAACTAATTCATATGAACCAGATACTTTAATAAATTCGTCTGGATTATTTTCAAATACCGATAGTTTTACAAGCACAAAATTATTACCGATTTTTACTGCTAACCTCTCACCAGCTCTAAATTGTGATGATGCTTGTGTTGTTCTAAATGTTGGATAGTCACTAAATTTTGTAATTGTTGCATAGTTACTTTGTGTAGTTTTTGCAATTCCAATTGGTGCAGTTGTAATACCTGTCAAATCAAACTTAACCACTGCAGGGTTAGTATTTGTATACTCACTTACTGTGAAGAAATTAAATCCATGATCAGTTGAATTATATCCTGATCCAGTAGATGATTCTAATTGAATACCCTCAACAAATATTTGCTCACCGACTTCAAATACAGATGTTGAAAATCCAGCAACAGGTGTAACTAATGTGCATGTAACTACTCCCACAGTTGTTGTAGTGGACATTCCTACTACCTGAGATATGGAAACACCATTTGAGTTATTAATTGTCCTGATCCTTTGCTCTATAGGTTTTAGGCCTTTTGGAGAACTGATAACATTAACAGCGGATATTGAACTAGCAGAAAGTTGTAATTCTATGACACCTTGGTCTGTTAGCAATCCAGTTTCTGGATCAACAACAACTAAGTCAGGTGCAGAAATATAATTTTTTCCACCAGATATTACTTCTATCTTTCCTATGACATCAGAATTTATTAAAGTTATAGTTGGAGATATTCGTGCATCAGGCCTTAGTGTTTTATCAGAGTGATATTCAAAACCGGGATCTAGAATCCTAACATCATTAATTTTATTAATACTTTCAGATAAGGCAAGTATTTTCGCATTAATACCATTAACAGATGTAATACTTGATATTCCCGGCATCTTTTTATATCCAAGTCCCGATGATGTCAAATTAATTTTACCAACTCCACCAGATGCAAGAGATGAATTTGTAATATAAGATAACTTATCTGTTTGTGAGGATGTATATGATAATCTTTCCGGTATTTTATTCAATGATAAGTTGAATGATGTCGTTCCAACTCCAAATACTGAATATGAACCCTCATAGTCACTATCCACATATAAGATTTTTGATCCATCTTTTACATCAGTATCAGATGTGCTTATAAATCCAGATTTTTCGATAGCATAGAATAAGTTAATTGGATTATCATCAGAATATTTTAATGTTATTGTAGAAGTAGTTCCAACACCAACTGTTCCTACACTTGATAATACAAATGATGTTGTAGATCCAGTGGATACAAATTGATTATTAAAATCCGAATCATAGTATAAATTGAAATCATATCCGGACAATGAAGAATCTGAAACATAAAATACTAAATCATTATTTTTAATAATTGATAATGGTGGATTGATAAGTGATAGTTCTTGAGACGATCCACCAGTATTAGTTGTAATACCAACAACTTTTGGTGGTTCATTATCTACATCATACTTTGTTTCTGCTAATTGGAATGTATTATCATCTAGTCTGTATACAAAATAAGTTCCAGTTGATAATCCGGTGGCTTGAGTGGTTTTACCATCATAGAATACTTTTTGTCCAGTTTCATATCCATGATCTGCTAAAAATATACTATCATTTCCAATATTTGTTTGTGCTAAAGGAACAGTGTTAATTAAAATTTTATCTTCAGCAGCAGAATACTTGACTATAACTGAAGTGGAAACACCAGTTCCACCAGAAATATTAGAATCTAATGCTAACTCTACTGTATTACTATTAGCAAGATTGTGAGATGTGCTTACCGCAACATGAGCAGTGATCTTTTGTGCCTTACCTAATACTTGTGTAAAGTTTGATTCGATAGAATATTCAAAACTGTCTGTACCATCATTTTTGAAGAATATCGCTTCACCACCTCTAGTGGTTGATATACCAATTAAATCTTTTGAAATATTTTTTATAAAAACAGTTTGACTATCACCAGTCAGAGGCAAATTGAAACTCGCTGCCACTGCGGTTGTTGTTCCTGTTCCACATGAAATTACACTTGCACTCGTCGGTTTTTTAAATATAACTTCCTGATTATCAAAAAATGGATGATTTGGTATAAAGATACTCTTTGAAGGGACAGAAATTACTTTTGATCTTTCACCAGTTGTGAAGGATTTTGCTAATCCAATGGCAACTCCAGCCGTGGTTCCGACTCCAACTTGCTCTTCTGGATTGAAAAAGACTATATCATTAATCTTAGATTCAAATGGTGCTGTAATTAAATCTATATCAAAACTATCGGGAACGGTAAAGACTGGTGTGGAAAGAGTATGAGCAGCACCCACAACACCTCTCTTAACTCTTAAAATTCCTCTTTCATTAAATGTATTTAAAACTAATAAACTCTCTGTTCCAATGCCAATACTGCTTCCTGCAGACACTACATCTGGTATTTTAGAAACATAAATGTCTGTTACAATACCAGCAGTAGCATTTGCTCCTAATTCTTTATATAATACAACTCTCTCTGATGAGACACCAATTTTATGCGAATCAGTGAGTTTTGGAATACTTGTGGATAATCCAGAAATTGCAATCGTATCATTGTTGGAAAGAGTATGAGAGGTTGATATGAAAGCAGTTACTTGATTGTCATTCTTTCGTACATATACGACATTTGTATAGGTCTCTACAGTTGTATCGACACTAGTAATAGTTTTACCCTCAACATGTGATACAAGGGCACTGGCTCCTCCTCCAGAGGTATTAATATTATCAAAGTTTAGAGTATCTCCTACCTTGTAATCACTACCTGCTTCAACAATCTGGAAACCTTCAATTCTTCCTCTAGTTACTGATTCAACTATTGCACTTTGCTCTACTATTTCATTTGATTCTATTAAGAAATCGTTATCTGCAAAATCATCAGCAACTTTGTATGGTAAAGTATTTCTAATAATATTAGATGTGTTAAAATCAAATGTACTTTGATCTATTAAGAAATTATCTTCAATTGGTTCAGATCTATAAGTGTCCCCAATAAAATATGGGAATTTTGGAATTTGATTTCCTTGAGCACCAGTCTGTATACCAACAAAGTATGCGTATACTCCGTTTGGATAATCAGGAGTTTTTGTAAATCTACCATTACTTGCATCCAAATCTCCATCATCGGTATATTTGTAATCTTCAACAAAAAATCCAGATGAAAATGTTGGTCTGTTAATTACATTTGAAGTATCTAATGTGTAACTTGTATTTAAGATTTTTACTGGTGAGTTTGTATCATCTGGATCACTGTATCCATATGGCCCATAGATAGGATTACCATCATATGCCCAACCTATAATTGGTGAGTGACCTCCACCAGTGTCTCCTAATTCAGTTCCGTAAATTGAAGTATTATATCCAACAACAGCATATTGTAAATTAGTAACTGATTCTTGTAGTAAAATTTCATCATCATATCTTTCAAGGTTGTTTAATGATAAAGATCTAACAGAGGGTTCAAAAATTTGACCAATACCAGCAGATTTCACTATGATTTCAGGTGCAGATGTATATCCGATACCGGGATTAATAATCTTGACATCAGTAATTTTTCCATTTTCAATTACAGGTCTCAATCTACCACCAATACCAGACCCAATTCCTACAACTTCTAAATCAGGGGGTGAAAAATATTCTTTTCCTCCAAATTTGACATCAGTTGCAATAATTTTACCGTTAGATATAACAACATCTATCTCAGCTTCTTTACCATTCTGTATTTTTACACTTGGTTTTTTCTCAAAGTTTAGTATGGTAGATCCATAATTTGAACCACTTTCATACAAATAATTGTCAATAATATTTCCACGAACAACAGGTGTAACAACAAGAGATTCTGTTAAAGCAATAGAAACAGGTGAATATACCGCATTAACAGTTAGAACTATAGGAGGGAAAGAAAATTCTTGTAGACCAGTTCCTGTTGTTGTAAATTTAACATAGTCATTTCTTTCATAATCGTTATCAGATGTGCTTGCAAGTCTAAATGTATCGTTATCTAATTTTATTACACGATATTGATTAGATGTACTCAACCCAGATATGATTGATCCACCAGCAGCAAAATTATATTCAATAGTATCTCCACTAATGAATCCATGATCATTAAATTTAATTGTGTTGTCAATTATCGATACAGCAGATGGTTTTACAATTAATTTACGATTGATGTAATCTGAACCAGCATTCTCAACTATAACAGATCTTAAATGATTTTTAGCATTTAATAATTTAAATTTATGTGTTCCTTGAGTATTGACTGTCGTGAATCCCACAGTATTAACACCAGCATTATAATCAGAAAAACTTTCAAATAATTTTATAGAACTGATTCCAACAACTTCTGGATAATATACAGATCCATTTGATAAAAATCTATTCTGATCGGCATTGTTAGATGTATGAATACCAGCAAGAATTGTTGATATACCTAAAGATGCATTTTCATTATTATCATAAACTAATGGTTCTCCACTTAATAAATTATGACCACCATTGATCGTTATAACATCTGTATTAATATTAACTCCACCACCAATAGTTGATTGTCTACCATCAAAAGATATTTCTCTAACTCTTTTTGTAACAACTGGTCTTAAAGATGCACCTGATCCACCCCCACCACTTATGGTAATTGATAGAACTTTTTCAATATCAAAATTTTGTTGGTCTACTATTACCTCTTTAAGAGATCCTGATATGACTGGTTGAACTAGTGCAGTGGTTCCTGCTGCAACTTGAGGTATTACAACTTTAGGTAGATCAATAACATCAAAGTTTGTTCCACCATTCAGTATGTTAATTTTAGATAATGGGCCATAATAAATTTTATCATCTGATTTATAGTTAATTACTTCAACACCATTTATTAAAATACCAGTTGCACCGGGACTTGTTGGAGTTGATTTACCTGATTTTATATTTGGTTCTACAGGAAACTTTTTAAGTATTTTTTGAACACCGATTTGTTCATTTTTGTGTCTTAGAAGAACAAAACTTTGCTTACCACTTCCAGATTGTAATGCAGTAAATTCTAAATTATCATCGATTGTAATAAATGATCTGGATGCGTATAGTTTAATTTGTTTTTTATTTGCTAAAACTTTAACATAGTAAACATCTTCAGCCAATTCTGCAATACGAGTTGTCTCTGGTTTATAAAATACAGCATCTCCAGTAATAAAAGGAACATCTACTGGGAATGATATAATTGAATATTTTTGAGTTAAATTACTAAAACCTTGTAATCTAGTCCCGTTGGCTTCACTAATAGTGCTTTTGTCTACAGTTTCTGTAATATCATATGCTGGCATTGAAGATGATGCCACATAAAATTCAGTATCATTCAAATTATAAGTATTCTGAACATTAGAAGTGATAACATCATTTCCAAATTGTAGAGTAGAAGTGCTACTAGATGCTAATTTTAACTTTCTTCTAAGAACATAATCAATTCCTACTGTTGGAGTAAACCCACCAATACCATTTAAGAATAATTGATTAGATGTTGATGTAAGAGTTATTGTTTGTATGGTAGCGTTATCGACATCAACTATCTCAGTCCCTTTTCTTATAATTTGAACTGTATCTCCCTCTTTGAGATTAGACTTATCAAAATCTGATTTTAAAATAAATGTAGATCCACTAATGCTATCAATTTCAAAAGTACATGAGGTGTTGTATATCCAAGAGTTAAACCATACTTCCTTTTTACTTTTATCAGTTGGTGGGTTGGGAACTACCTCTCCAACATTCTTAACTGTAATTCTTTCACCTTCAGTCGCAACACTTGATCCCTCAGATGGCAAGAGTTCAAATTCCGATAATACACCAGTAATTCTAAGTTCTACTTTTTTAGTTAAATCTCCATCCTCATATCCAAATACATTTTCATCAGATCTTAAATCATCAGTGGTGCCTATCGCTGTGGATACCCCAACACAATTTAAAAATTGATTGACTGTTTTGTCAGTATATGTGATTGTATTGATACCTGAAATGACTGTGCCAGTTGTTCCAAATCCAACAGTAGAATCAACTGTGATCACTGAAGATCCAACAGATACATTACCAATTACCTTAGTCTTACCGGGGATTGTAAATGTTCCCTGAATACCAGTTCTATCATTAAAACCTACAAATAGACTAATCTTATAAAAAGTTTTTCGGTTACGAGTAACTATTTCAACTTCAGATACAGATGCTTTTGTTTCAGGATCTGTTGATTTAATTATTGTTTGCCCAATTAATTTATTTGGATCACCACTTATTTGCTCTGCAAGTATTATTTCTCTACGAATATACTCTGCAGATGATGGTTTAACAAGAAATTCCTCTAAATCAACTACTTTTGGAGTAACCCCAAACAAAACATTAAAAAGAATACGGAATGACTCAGCAGTTCCTTTAGATTGATATAATGATTTAGACTCTTTTATAAAATTACTTACATCTAGATTTGATACAAAATCCGAATCCTCAAGGCCTGGAGTTAACGATGACTTAACTTTCTTGTAAAATTCTTGTAAAAATAAAACACTTAAATTATTAACACTTACACCACCTGTATGAATACCTGCAGTACTAGTTTCAAAAACTAACTCACCCGGATTGTTGGTATCTGTATATGAAGTTATACCACTAAAACCTCTCACACATCCAGTAAAAGAGTTAGTTGTAATACCAGTGTATGTAATTATTTCATCATCTACTTTTAAAAGTCCATATTCGTTCGGAAAACCCTTTGTAGTGGATACAGTGATTGTATCTGATGTAGAAGTTATTCCAGAACTTAAAGTTGTAACACCAACTACTACCTCTGGTGTAAGATTATCTAATTTTAAATATTGATCTAAATTATCTGCAATATCAATTGTACCACCACGATATTCTTGTGATCGATAATATTGTTTTAAAAAGTCAACAGTCTTTGGACTCTCTGCAAGAATGAACTCAGGGAGTTGACTTTCGATTATTTGTTGTACTTGTATACGCTTTTCTATACCAGTTCCGATCATATTATGTCCTTGTTAAGTCTCCATTTGCATAAGATGATGTAACTTTATATCCAACACCAGAAATTTGTTCACCAGAAGTTATCGTATCTTTAAC
>ENA-OSEY01001637-OSEY01001637.1-marine-metagenome-genome-assembly--contig:-NODE-1637-length-15190-cov-2.813273_pt1 | contig 15190 bp, 16 predicted proteins | sample MGYA00248465_ERZ534230 | MGnify/ENA primary metagenome ERZ534230 (study PRJEB26409, sample SAMN06344110) | marine metagenome | isolation source: Sea water from surface | place: Atlantic Ocean:Southern...
TGCGTCAAAGATCTTTATTCCATAGCCATAGTGTGCTAGATCAACTTGTACATGCTTCAGAGCTAATGCTGCAGCCTTTGTAATGAAGCACTTATTAGCATTATACCCATTGATCTTTTTTCCGATGAAATTATTAGAACTATAATACTTTAAATCGACAACTATGGACGAATCAATAGATCTAATATCTACAAATTCCTCTGGCCTCTGTGCGTTGATAGGATCATGGAAAAGTGATGCAAATAATAAAATAACCAATACTAGTTTTAAAATACCTAAAATTCCTCTATTACTCTAAAGCCAATATTATCATCCCAGTAATTTATCTTACTTACTACCTCATCAGATATTCTACAACCAACTCCACTATTTGCCCATGAGCCACCCTTTAAAATAATCATGCTATCATTCGTAGCTAGGCAAAATTCATATACATTACCAGACATATCATATAATCCAAGCTCGTTAGGGTCTTTTAGACCAACAGGCTCAGTTTTTCCTTTAGTATTGTATTTACACCAGGCAACAGTCTCTAAAATATTTCCACCACTATATGAGTTGTCATCCCCACCTTTTACACCTCCACGAGCTGCATATTCCCATTCGTTGATTTTTGGAAGTCTAATTGTTTTTCCAGTTAACTCACCTAACCATAAACAATAATCCAAAGCATCTTGATAAGAAATATTTATAACAGGCCTGTTTCCCCTACCCCATTCGCTGTCATCTGGAGTTTCTTTGCCTTTTGCTAGGCAAAATGAATCAAACTGTTCAAAAGTAATTTCTTGTTTACTAATTTTAAAACTATCTGCAGTTAAATAAGTTGGCTTAGGTGGCGGAATAACAGTTTCGTCTAATATTTCTATTGAGCCCCCATCGATCATAACAAATTCAGGAATAAAATATCCAGAAATTTTAATTATGTTATTTGAAAAGAAAAGTTGGCTTTGATGTTGATTAAAAATTTCACCATTATCAAAAATAAAAGAATTAGAAACAATTATTTTATCACTTGAATCAATAGCCAATCCATATATCCCATCTTTTAACGTTGTTGCTTCTAATGAAATATTTTTTGAATTGGTTGCGCCTATACAAATATTTCCATTTGCTTCTAAAATTGAATTCTCAATAACAATGTCAGATGAATTTACGACTTTAATTATATTACCTAATTCAAGCTCATTAAATGGCTCTAAATAGCCTTTTGTGTGCCGAAGCTTACCATCATATTTAAAAATTGAATTTTCACCGATTTCCTGCCTAGCTACAGCCAATGCCTTAGAATAATCTACAGCTTGAGCTGTTGATATAATTTCAATATTTCTATCTTCAGATTCTAAGTATCCAACCGTTATATTTCTAATTTGAATATTTGTTGATTCATAAATGTAGAAAATATTGGCGCTATTTGTCATAAGCCTTATTTCAGAATTATCAGAGCCCATAATTGTTACATTAGCTTTGTAATTAATAGATACTCCGGTAGTACTATCAACATTAAAATCAGGGTAAATATAATGAATACCAGGTGGAATGATTACAGTATCTCCATTTCGTGCGTTATTTATTAGTTCTTGTATAAAGGATTTCGGAAAAAGTTTTATCTTCATATTAGATGAAGGTATAAATTTATTTTTCTGAAAACCTTTCAATGTCACAATTATAGTATCATCAGGAAATATCTTACCAAGATCAAATTCACCAAATCTATTTGTTACAGCGCTTTTATTTTGATTTTTTAATGTAATGAGAGCATCTGAAAGTAGCTGCCCGTCCTTGTTTTCTATTGTACCAAAAACAGAAATTTTATTTACAGCATATGCATTAGAGATGCTCAACAAAAAATAAAATAAGGATGAGAAAAATATTTTAATTCCAAGTGACATATTATTAGAATATACATCAATTTATAAAAACAAGCTCTATTAGGAGCTAGGACATGATCGGGAAAGTTAAGTTGCTATGTAATAGGCAAGAACTATAGGTAAGTAAATGTAATAGATCTTTGCTTTTGAAAATAAATTAAAATTTTTGAAAGAAAATTTATTATTGTTTACTCTTTCAAATAGTTTTTTTTGCGTATACATCATATGTAAAAGTTCTGACTTTTCATCTTCTAATTGTTTGGCAAATTTTCTATCACTCTCCAGCTTTTTAAACAGCAGGGTTTCAAGGCCAAACTTTTCAATACTTAAAGAACTAGATAAATTAGTCCCAAGCGATTCTCTTTTCATAACTGTCTCGGTCTTAACAATCCAATCATTCTCCTCATTTGAGACAATTTCCGCAGGTAGTTCAGCAGAATCTTCCAAAACTGCTTTCTCTAATTTTTCTACTACAGCAGCTGGTGCTGTCTCTGGTTTTACTTCAGATTTAACGATTTCAACGACTTTTTTTGTTTTAGTGTCTAACTCTTCATCCGTTAACCACATCTGATGACCTTCAGAACAACGAAATAAAGATAAGGTCTCTTTGTTAACAACCTCAGATACACCTAAAGATTTCATCGCCTTACCATCAAAAACGCAGGACTGGGCCAAACTATAGGTATTTAAAACAATCGCAGCAATGACTACAAGTTTCACTATAATACATCCAATCTGTAATACTATCTACTCTTGACCACTATAAAAATGCAAATGAGTAAAATTATATAATATTAATTAATAACAAACGTCGTTATTTATAAAAAAAGCACGGATAAATGTAATTAAAATGCACACTCACCAACAATAATAAATTGCATTTTTTCTTAAAATTAATTCTAAAATAAAAAAGCCTTGTTTAGAATTTTCTAAGCAAGGCCTGTTTTATGAGCGAGAGACGAGGTTCGAACTCGCGACATCCACCTTGGCAAGGTGGTGCTCTACCAGCTGAGCTACTCTCGCAATATTCAAATTTACAAACTACTTATTTATCAGACAATTCAGTTTTTGGAAAAAACTCAAGAAATTTTTCTTTTCGAACGTAAACAAAATAAGAAAATAATATAAAAATGAAATTTTCTATTAATTTTTCAAAACCAACTAATTGCCCCTCTTTTAGTCCACATCCACAATCTATATTAAAACCGCGGGCCATGGCTTGAGCTATCATAATATTAAAGGTAATAAGCAAAACTGAGCTAATTATGATTGAACCATCAACCATAACGCCTATTATTAGCCCAGTGCCAATAAAAAACTCTAACCAAGGTAGTATCAAAGCAATAGTGTTTTCTAGCCCTAAAGGCACAATATGGTAATTTGAAATATCCCTTGCAAACTTGGCTGGGTCAATGATCTTATCAAAACTTGCCCATAAAAAAATGGCACCTACAACAATTCGAAAAAATAAGGTTAAATATTTATTCATAATAAGTTAATAATACTTTGCAGGTAAATCATTTTCAATCCACTGTTTCCAACCACCCTTGAATAAGTATATAGACTCAAAACCCTGGTCATACAATTGATAACTGAGTTCTTCACTTGAACCACAATCATCATCACTACAATATACCACGAAGGCCTTTTCTAAATTATCAAAACTATATATTTTATCAATCAGCTCGTCAAATTCATCACTACATATAGCACCAGGTATGTGCCCATCGTTAAAATATTCCTCAGCTCTTGCATCTATGAATAGAGTTCCTTTCTCGTAAAGATCTTTCGCAATCTCAATATCAATCTCTACTATTCCAGAAGGTTCATTAGAATTAGCAAGTTCATCAATACTATCTATTTTTTTTAAATCTTGAGCTATCATACTTATAGGATTAGATCTAATAACATTAAGGGCCAAACTAATTATAACTGAGATGGTTATTAACGCATATACTTGATACTTTGGACTATTAAAATTCATTATTAAAATTTCAAAAAGTTAGATCGATCAGTTATTTTTTTCACCGTGCTTTTTTGAATGGTTGTGATTATGGTGAGAATTTTTATTATTAGATTTTTTTGATTTATCTAGTTTTGCACATTTATCTAAAGCATTATCAACCATAGCGAGAATTTCTGGATCATCTTTGATCTTTTTATTGAGAGCAAAGCTTGTAAATCTCATTTTATTTTTTGCTTTTTGTAAAATAGTTTCAGCAGTGCTTAGATCATTTCTGTAACGTTTTATTAAACTCAAAATATTATCCTGCCCAGCATAAATATCATCCAATGCCCTAGCAGGATCTTTCTTCTGAAGCCTCTTCAAACGATTATTTAGCTGCTTTATTTTTTGCTCCTGAGCAGAAACATCAGATATTGGGTCTGTGCTATTATTAATATCAAGATCTACTACAGTTAAATATTTCCCCTGTTTTCCATTGGAGTAGACATACGGACCTTCGGGCTTTTGGGGCATTGAAGCGCTTGTCCTGTGTGTACTTCCGCTCGTAAAAATAAAATCTGCTTTTGGAAAATTTTTTGCTAATGAAGATTGTGAACTACGATCAGTATTAACTAATAAAATAATCAAATCCACTTTACCTTTAATTTCATTTATTAATCTATTCCCGGATAAAATATAATCTTCAACACTTACGCTGGTCATTGTATCAGGAATCATATTTGACAGCCCTATAACCCCTAAATTCAATCCATCTCTATTTAAGGTAACATATGGCTTAAATAATAATTCTCCAGAATCTCTATCTTTGATATTGCCAGATATGAAGGGAATACTGGAGTACTTATTTTCCATCTTTTTTAAAAATGAGAGTCCAGCTAGGACTTCGTATTTACCGATGTTTAGAGCACTACACCCTATTTTTTCGTAACCCTTTAACATTGTTTCACATCTAAACTTTTCTGAATTAATATTATTATTATTTATATTAGTTTTACTAAAAAACATATCACCAGCATCTAATATCAATGGATCATCGCCAGCTTTTCGCATATCTTCAATAGCAATGAATTTTCTAGACAGACCGCCCAGAGGATTCTTTTTTCATCCACACGGATCTAGTTGACCATGCACACTACCAGTAAGGACCATTTTTATCTTTGCTTCTTTACTTGGATTTTCACATGAAGTATTGAAGATACTCATGAACGCAATCAATATATGTATATGTAAATATTTCATACTCTAAATTTAACCACCACTGGCTTTTACTTTAAAGCCTCTTTCAATTAAAATGTTCATAACTTTTTCTCGATGATTTCCTTGAATTAAAATCTGTTTATCTTTTACTGATCCTCCGACACCACATGCTCTTTTAAGTTCTTTTGATATTTTTATCAATAGTTGGTCATTCCCTTTCATTCCAGTTACCACGGTAAGAATTCTATTTCCCGGTAACCTTTTAAGAAGACATTTAAGATTTTGTTTTTCATTAGGTATTTCCTCAATACTTTCTGATTTTTCATTTTCAAATGAAAAATTTTCATCTGTAGAGTAAACAATGTTTTTTCGTTTTTTCATATTTTTTCAAGAAGAATAATTTTAATTTTTGTAAAACTCCAATCAAATAAATTTTAAAGCATGGAAGTCGTTAAAAATATAAAATATTTTAAATTATACATATCTCAATTCTTTTTTTTTCTATGTACAATAAAAGGTCAATCATATAATGATCTATCCATAGATCTTGACCAAGCATATTTTAATTTAAATGAACTTAATTTTGAAACGAACATTTCAGCAGATAGTCTTAACAATGGCAAGCTAAAAATTAATTCCTTTCAATTTGGTTTTGATAAAATCAATTTCGAAAATATAAAGGATAAATCTATAAAAATGAAAGTTTATGGACCTGAACTTTTTATTGATTTTATTGAATTTCGTTCAAATTACATTCTCCCAAACTATTATAGCTTGCTGCTATCTGACCTTTCTGACAAAAGATACGAATATCCATATGATGGTTTAGAGATACTGCAAAAAGCAATAGAAACCTATATCTTAAAATTTGATAGATATCCTAATGATTATAATGACTTGGTAACAGAATCAATGATCAGTTCTAATAAATATCCTTTTAAAAATAAGAATTGGAGCTATCATTTATTTCTCCCAGATAGCATAGTTGTAAAAACTACCTCGCAATATAGATTTCCTAAAAAATCTGTTAATTTAGATTGGGAAACAAGAACGATAATAAATAAACAATCAGATATTTATTCAAAAGATGAGATAAACTGGTCACTCCACTGGAAGATAAGCAATATCAAGCAAACATTTATTTCGGATATAGATATAAATCTCTCCAGCGATAAACTCGGTTTAGAAATATATCAACAAAAAGGTAATTTCAATTTGGAAAATATGTCAGTTGCATTGGTGCCAAATAATGATCTTTTTGAACAAACTTTATTTAAAATGAACAATGTGATTCTTGAAATAAATGATCTATTTCTTCAATATTCTAATGATAATACTACACCTACAATCCAAAATGGAAATGGAGGTTTTTCAATAAAAAATATTGATCTGAAGCTGCCTCCAACATTAATTAAAGATGAAACAATGAGGCATATAATGCAAGATCTTGGTGTCCGCAATGGTTTGGTTAGAGTAAGAAGAATAGATCTACAGTTTAGATTTTACGATAACGAATTTGGTGCAATCAGTGCTTTAATTAATAGTCCTTTTCTTAATATTAGACTAGAAGGGCAATTTTCTATTGATACGAAAAAGAAAGATATAAGATACTTAGATCTATTTGATACAGAATTAAGAATTAATCCTATTTCTTATGGTGTTAGAGATATTATTAGAGAATGGGAGATAAGAAATAATAAAAATCTAAATAGAGAAGGATCAGTGATCGTTTTAAAACTTACTGGCCCTCTAAAAAAACCTTTGATACAAGGTATTAACTAAATACTACTTTCTAGCCATCCTGCTATTTAACTGCTTTAATTCAAGTCTTACAGCAGATACAAGTCTACTACTAGGGTATTTTTTAAGAAAAGTTTTATACTCTTTTTTAGCTTGTTTTCTATTCTCTAATACACTTCCATAAATATATGAAACCATATATTGCGAATCCTGAGCCTGAGCAGAAGTTGGAAATAGTTTTACTACAGCTTTATACTCTCTTATTGCAGCATTATAGTCTTTGAGATCGTTCATATAAATTTCGGCCTTTAAAAATTGAGACCTAGTTGCATACTTACTCTCTTTAAATGAGTTAACAATATTATCCAATACAAGGACGGATGATTCAATATTTTTCTTTCTTAATTTTTGAGCCCTAGTATAAAGTTCTTTTGGTCCCCAGTGGAGGTCATATAAAAATAATCCTTCATCGTACCGACTACGCTGTATACTATTACCATCTGCTGCGTATTCAACCCAGATACCATCCATTTCACCGTCAGAATAACTGCCATCACGCTTTAGCTCACCATTTTCGTGCCAAAATGTCCAATGACCATTCTGTATACCTCTAAAATAGTCTCCTTCTTCTTTTTTACTACCATTTGAGTACCAAGAAGAATAAGAACTATCTAGCTTGCCAGCGTAATAAAAAGCTTCTTCTTTAACCTGACCATCCTCGAACCATTTTGTAATAGGACCTTCAAGACCACCATCGACATAAGTAAGAATAGTTTTGGTGTTTCCATTAGGATACCATTTTACATGCTCACCAGTTGGAATACCATCTTTCCAGCTACCCTCTTGCCATTGTTGCCCGGTTTTATAATAAAAGGTCCAATTACCAGTAAAACCATGCATTGCAATTTTAGTTTCAGGGTCTATTTTTGAACCATTACCATCAAAATATTTACCAACCGCCATTTTTGACCCATTAGTGTGGTAGTATTCCCACTTGCCATTCCTCAATCCATTTCGTAGTCTACCTTTGACCTTTAGATCCCCATTAGGCCAATACTCAAAAACCTTCCCAGAGTATGGATACATCATAACACCATTACTTGAAGTCTCTAATTCCTCTAAATTCAGGCCTTGCTGAGAGAAGGAAAAAGATGTTAAAATTATAAAATAAAAGATTTTTTTCATGATTTTTCTAATAATTTGTTTGCGTCGGATACTTTTTAACTTAACTACATTTAGATTAAGTGGCAATCCGAACTATTAATTTGTTATTTTTACTCATCAACATTCACTCTAGATAAAAAATTTCCTTTGATCTCGTAAGATGATTCAACTTTACCACTCTCTAAGTAGTAAGTCCATCTACCATTTTCTTTACCGTTACTATAACTACCTTCTTCCTTAATTTGACCATTGGAGTACCATTTCCTACGAGCGCCATCCAACTTGCCATTTCTGTACCTTCTCTCTTCCCTGGCCTGCAATTCATACCATTCTTTCCATAAACCCGTTTTAAGGTCATTTAAGTAATGTCTCTCTTCTTTCCTCGCGCCATCAATAAACCAACTTTGCCACTTACCTTCTTTCTTACCATCTACAAAATTTTTCTCTTCCTTCTTTTGTCCATTATCGTACCAATAAACCCACTTTCCATCTTCTTTACCTGAATTATAATTAATTTTATGCTTCATAAAGCCATTGGAATAATATTGAACCCAATCTCCAGATGGTAGCCCGTTATCATAATTTCTCTCCTCTTTCAGCTGCCCATTCTCAAACCAATATTTCCAATTACCAACAGGTACTTGCTCCTTGTAACTAATGTCCTCCATCATTTGACCGCTCAAGAACCATTTTTGAAGCCTACCATTCCACCAACCATCTTTGAAAGTTACCATCTTTTCCTTTTGCCCAGATGGATACCAATATGTCCATGTACCGTCTTCTTTACCATTATTGTAATTGCCCTCTATTCTTAGAAGACCATTATCATGCCATTCTGCCCAGTATCCGTGTTTTAGACCGTGCCTGTAGCTATATTGCCTTTCAGGTTGCCCATTTGCAAACCACTCCATCCATTTTCCGTCCTTAACGGAATTCTTGTAAGAGCCTTCAAGCATTTTATTACCATTTTCCCAGATATCAAAAACTGGTCCAGTGTATGGCTCTGGAGAGCTCTCTTGATATAAGACATCACCCCTCCTGACAAGTAGAGACATAAAAATTGGATCTTTAACAGAGCCATCTAACTTAAAATAAGTGTACTCACTTGATAGCTTACCACCCTCGTAAAACACTTCATAGGAAGTTTCTCCAGTCTGATAAAGTCCGTATGCTAACCCCCAATATTCTTTATCAGTGCCAGGAAAATATTTTTTGCCATCCTTAAGGTCTAGCATGTTTTCCTCGATAGGGTTTATTATTGATCCTTCATTATCATAGTACGTGTAAGAACCATCAATAACACCCAAATCAAACACTCCCTCTCTCATCTTGGAACCAGTACTATAAAGCTTATAAACCTTACCAGAATATGGTTTGCTGTTTTTTGGATTATACAATAATCCTCTTTTAGGCTCTAACTCTGATTCATTGATAAGGTCAGAACAACCGATAGCAAAAAGTAGCATAACCAATAATAATAGGCGGAAAATCATACCATAAATTAAAAGAAAATTTTAATAGCTCTAACCAAATAATTATTATTTAATTTCATTATTATTAATATGCGTAAATAATTCTGCAAAATGATCATTTCATGGACATAGATCGAATATTATCATTACTGAAAAAAGATCTCGAGTATTTTGGTGCCGATCACACGGTTTCAAAAATTGAATTATACAGAAAATATCAGAAATATCTCAAAATATGGAAACTTGATAATTTTGAAACCATTGATGAGAAGTTAAACGCTAGCAAAAACATAGAAAAAGCTCATAAAGCTTATGATTTTATAAAGGCAAATTGGAATTACATCCTGTTTCTTAAGAAAAAAGAAGAATCCTATGATCGATATATTATCATCATCGTCTTTGTTTTTTTATTCGTATCCATGATGACCTATATGCAAAAAAGAGCTAACAATCGTGTTAGAGAAGCAAAAATACAGGCAGTTGAAGTTCATGAATCTAATTGGGCTTGGACACATGGCGTATCAGATACGCTAATAAAAATGTCAAAAATGAATGCTCTTGATGACTTTTGGGGTAAAGTGATAAAAGACTCGGTAGAAATAGCAGATTATTTAACTTTTTGGCCACATACACTAAACAGGCATGAGCAAAGTAAAATAAGACAAGAAATTATTAATGGATCTGCAAAGCATACCGTTTTTCCAAACGAAGAATATCAAAGAAAAAGTACAACATACCTCACTAATAGAGCATTGACTGTAGAGAACAATAAAATACCTAAAATAATTTTTGAGAAAATAACATTTTATAGAAATCACTACGAGATGACCTTTAATTATACATTTGATGAAAATTATAAAGAGCAAAAAATATTAAATATTGATTTTGGGCCGGTAAATATCATTGAACCAAAGTATTACATATACTCAAGCGGTAATGACTCAATTTGGACCAAATTACCAAGATATCCCATCCTTCTAGATAATTTTATGGAAAATTGCGTTAATTGTGGCGGAGGGATCGAAATGAACGAACTGGAGAAAGCAAAAAACACTAAATGTGTTTTTCGTTTTGCAGTCTCTTTGCCCTACCAAACTAAACTAGTTTATTTTAGGGGTGTTGGAAGCCCAATAGACGACGTGCCTTTAAATATAAAACCATACATAAATAAGTTAAAACAAGAGTGGATGGAAAAATTACCTTATAGACCATTAGAATGGAAAAAATGGAAACCAATTGTACTAAGTGAGTAGCTAAAACTATAAGACTATTCTATATTGATCTTTTTCCCATCCTCATTCCAGTAGTTCCAAATACCATCTTTAATACCATTCTTATAATCACCTGATTTTTCTGGTTGACCATTCTCGTACCAGGAGATATACAAACCATGTAATTTCCCGAATTGATAATTCATTTTCCATTTTCTTCCACCAGAACTATACCATCCATTATGTTCGCCGACGGGTCTGCCATTTTTATACTCGCCGTTTTCTATCAGCTCACCTAATGAATCCCAAAAACTCCAGACCCCGTTCATTTTGCCTTCGATAAAATTGCCACTTTCTTGAATATTTCCATTTGCATACCAGAATTCCCACTTTCCTTGAAATTCATCTTGCAAATATCTTCCTTCAGAATGTTTAAAACTATTTTGATGCCAAAATATCCAATCACCATTTTTCTTATTATCTTTATATGTCCCCATCATTTTTTTAGAACCATTTTCATACCAATAGGTCCATTTACCTACTTTACCATTTTCAATCATACCGCTTAATTTTTGATCTTCAGCTCTAAAATACCTACCTCGAGATTTTAATTGGCCATTAATATAAAAATAGGACCAATAACCACTTGCATAACCACCGGAAAACCTACCTTTAACCATTATTCTACCATTATCGTAATAATCTACTACTGATCCACTAAGAGGCCTACCATTATCAGGATCAAGAGTGACTCCATCCCTTATTGGTAATGATGAACGTATGAGCAAACTTTGACTATAGCTTATACCTGCCAGTAAATAAATTGCTAAAATTTTAAATTTAATATAATACTTAATAACTGTAAGAGCGCTTGAAGTAATTATATACAAACTATGTAGCGATTTACCTTAGTTTGATCTAACGTACTTATTGTAAAGATGAGATCTTGCCTCTATGGTGGCGTCTTTACCTATTCCAACACTCATGCCCATACCATACTTTAGCCAGTCAACAATAGAATAATCATCAACATCTGTACCATCTGGCCATTTATCATTTTTGCTCCATCCAGGTTTTATAGATAAAGCGCTCATCAAAGCCATATTCTGCTCTCTGGTGCCTACATATAATGGGCCACTTTTTATTATGTTAAACCTCGAAATGTAATCATCAGTAAAGATTGTGGATTGTTTTTCTGGTTTAGCCTCTACTTCTGGAAGATCTAAAAGTCTTGGTTCTTCAATACTAAGTGAGGGAATTACTTCGTTCGGTAAAAACAGTTCTTCTTCTGTGTCGCTTGGCGGAATTGTACTTTTTATCGGTCTATTGTTACTTCGAAGATCAATATTTTTTGTATTATCATAAATTATTGTCGGTTTATTGCCTATAGCATCAGGGTGATTGCCACTTACAGTAACTTGAACCCGGTTTGATATTTTTTCAGGGACTACAACTTCCTCTTGTGATGTGGCTAAGCAAAAAAAAGATAATTGTATGAATAAAAAATTTCTCATTGTACTAAAACAAACATATAATTTATCGTAAATCAAACACAACAAAAATTTTGACCATATTAAAAATATGTTTACATATTTGTAATATTAAAATCTTTAAGCCAATTATCTACGTGATCTACTACATGCTTAAGACATCCATCCTCAAATGGAGAATTTAGTCCCGCTAATTTTACTAGATCGACAAAAGATAAACTCCCTCCTGCTTTACAAAGACGCAAATAATCATTCCATGCAGAATCACTATCGTTCTCATTTTTTATCCAAAATTGAAATGCACACGTTTGAGCTAATGTATAGTCAATGTAATAAAATGGCATCTGATATATGTGCAGTTGACCCTGCCATATACCTCCGTCTTTGGCAAAAACCATATTATCATAATCTCTAGAAGGCATATAAATTGATTCCAACTCTAGCCACTTATCCTTTCGTTCTTTAGGAGAAACATCTGGATTTTCATATACCCAGTGTTGAAAGTGATCTACACAGGCACCATAAGGTAGGAATGAAAGACTACCGGATACGTGCTTGTATTTAAATTTTTCAGTATCCTCTTTAAAAAATTTCCTCATCCACGGCCAAGTGAAAAATTCCATGCTCATAGAATGAATCTCAGCAGCTTCCATTGTAGGCCAGTGATAATTCACTAGTGGTTGATGAGTACTAGAATAATTTTGAAAAGCATGTCCAGCCTCATGAGTAAGAACGGTAATATCATGGTCCGTACCATTAAAATTAGAGAAAATGTAAGGTCTGTTATATTTAGGAAAGGAGGTACAAAAACCACCGGGCCTTTTGCCATCACGGTTAACCAGATCCATTAATTCTTCACTTACCATTGTATCAAAAAATTTCCCTGTTTCAGGTGATAATTCATGATACATCTCTTGTGCAGCATTTACCAAATGCTCTGGTGAACCCTTAGGTTTGGGATCACCATCCTTAAAATTGATACCATCGTAAAAATATAACTTATCTAAACCTAATATATCTTTTTTTTGCTCTTGTAATTTTGAAGCAATAGGAACAACATATTTTACTATCTGGTTTCTGAAATTTGAGACCTCTTTTGGGCCATAATCAGATCTTCCCATTCTATAATAACCAAGTTCGATAAAATTTTTATATCCAAGTGTAACAGCTATTTCATGCCTTAATTTGACAAGTTTATCATAGATTTCATCTAATTCTTGCTCGTTGTCTTTAAACCATTTAAATCTAGCCTCATATGAACTTTTGCGAGTGTCTCTATCAGTATTCGAGTGAAATGGTCCCAATCCAGCAAGATTATATTCTTTACCCTTATAATTGATCTTTGCACCAGCAGTCACTTTAGTGTATTCGTTCTTTAATTCAATTTCTTTTTGCAGCAGGTCTTTAATCTTAGGATCAAATGTTCTCAAGCTCATTTCAATTTGATCTAAAAATGTTTTTCCGTATTCTTTAATTATTTCCTCTTTGAATTTAGATTCATGTAACACTTTATCAAATTTGTCATAAACTTCTCTCATATCAGTAGATATAGAATCATAATATTCCTTTTCATCTTTTGCACCCTCGTCGTTAATATTACGACTAAAGTTTAAACTTGCCATGGCATTGTATGTCATATAGTCTCTGGAAAAATTATCAACCTCTTTTATAGCTGCAATCTGTTTTTCAGCAGTTTCAGCTGATTCAAAATCAGTTATTATATCCATTAAAAACTGTTTACTTTTTTCAACATCTATTCTTTCATAGTGTAATTCATTATATACCATTTTTTCCTCTTATTAAATTTATATTTCTAATCTCTTCTTTTTTCGATCTTCCCTGCCAACAGGGTCAGGTTCAGGTATAGCTCGCAGAAGTTCTTTAGTGTAACTATGCTTGGGATCTTTGAAAATATCGTCTGTATCATTTATTTCAACTAACTCACCTATATTCATTACGCCAACCCTATCTGAAATATGTTTTACCACAGATAGGTCATGAGCAATAAATATGATCGAAAGATCAAATTCTTGTTGAAGATCCATCATCAAATTAATGATTTGAGCTTGTATGGATACATCTAAAGCCGATACTGGTTCATCTGCAATGATAATTTCTGGCTCTGTTGCCAAAGCTCTGGCTATACCAATTCTTTGCCTTTGGCCTCCAGAAAACTCATGCGGGTATCTATTTGATTGTTCTGCAGATAGGCCGACTTTATCTAATAACCAATGTACTTTTTCCATTTTTTCAGATTCATTTAAACTGGAATTAATGTCTAGTGATTCCTTAATAATATCTTTTACAAGCATTCTAGGGTTTAAGGAAGAATATGGGTCTTGGAAGATCATTTGGATATGTTTACGGTATTTGTTCATATCGCTTTTCCTAAGATTTAGAATATCAACTTTTTCATCACCAAGATCTAAAAATATATGCCCATCAATATCAACATCGGGAGCTGTAAGTCTAAGAACATTCAAAATTGCATTACCTACTGTAGATTTTCCTGAACCAGACTCACCAACTATTCCTAAAGTTTCTCCCTTAATTAAGTCAAAACTTACCTTCCTTACAGCATGAACCGAGTTTACCCTGCGTTGCATAATGCCACCAAAAATAGGGAAATCAACAACCAGATCTCTGACCTCTAAAATATTATGTTTTTGATCTGTCATTTCAACCTATCCTTGTGCACTCTTGCAAAATGCCCATCATTTACCTTGAGAAGCTCAGGCTCCTCTTTCGTACCTAAACAAGCGCAATCATCCGGCTCAAACCTTGAACACAGTTTACACTCATCTCCCAATTCTAAAATCGATGGAACCATACCTTTCAGAGCTTTTAATCGATCCGATTCATGGTCCATTTTTGGTATAGAATCCATCAAGGCCCTTGTATAAGGACTAGTAGGGTTTTTAAAAAGGTCAAAAATAGATGCTATTTCTTGAATGACTCCACCATACATTACAATTACCCTATCACAGGTTTCTGCGATGACAGCAAGGTCATGAGTGATCAAAAGAATAGCTGAATCAGTTCTATTATCCTTCAAATCCATCATAAGATCTAAAATTTGTGC
>ENA-OSEY01001638-OSEY01001638.1-marine-metagenome-genome-assembly--contig:-NODE-1638-length-15185-cov-3.222002_pt1 | contig 15185 bp, 15 predicted proteins | sample MGYA00248465_ERZ534230 | MGnify/ENA primary metagenome ERZ534230 (study PRJEB26409, sample SAMN06344110) | marine metagenome | isolation source: Sea water from surface | place: Atlantic Ocean:Southern...
TATTCTTATATTTGTATGTTTTATTAATATCAGAAAGATCATGCTTGACTGTATTTGGTTTTTTATTATCTAAAGAAGAATCCCATTTTATGTCTCTTTGATATAATTCAGGCGGGTCATTAATGTCTGCAAATGTCTCTAGTCCAAAATTAGGAAAAGAATATTCCTCTCTTTGTTGCATATGTCTTGCAGACTTATTTTCTGTTGAATTAACCTTCTTCCCATCTTTAAGTTCTTTTATTTTTTCAATTAAATTTAAATCTTCAGATTTTTTATTAAACTCATTAAAAATCTTTTCATCAAAGCCTTTCAAATTTGATTGATAGTCTATTAAGTGATTTTTAAAATTAAATTTAATTTCAGACTTTTTGTTACTCATATCAGGCTTTGATATATTTCATTTAAAGATTTTTTAATGTCTTTTGATGCGGTTATTGGCCTTCCAATGACAAGATAATCTGCTCCAAGGTCAGTAGCCTCTCTTGGAGTCATAACTCTCTTTTGGTCATCATTTGATTCTTGAAGTCTAATACCTGGTGTTATCGATAACAAATTTCTTTTACTAACTAGTTCTAGTTCATGAGGTGAGCACACAACTCCATCTATTCCAGCTTCTTCTGCTACATCTAACATAGCATTTACTTGCTCTGAAGTTGATCTTTGAAATATCTGATTTGTATCATCATCATTTAGGCTAGTCAAAGCAGTGACGCCAAAGACTTTTATTTGAGTTTCTGAAGCTGCCTCCATTGCAGCTTTCATCATGTCTTTACCACCAGAAGTATGAATTGTAAGCATTTTAATCGGAAGAGATGATAGGCCTTTTATAGATTTTTTTACTGTATTTGGTATGTCATGCAATTTAAGATCTAGAAATATCTCAAATCCTTTTTCAGCTGCGAATCTAATAATTTTGTGGCCAATTGCATTAAAAGCAACACTTCCAATTTTTACCATACATTTTTTTGGATCAAGACTCTCTATTACTTCTGATGCTATTTCAAAGTTTGTTTCATCGATTGCTACTATAATCATTTTTTTGTTAGCGATTTTGAGGGTTTAAAGTGCATTGTTGCAGTTTCACCTAAATATGAAACTTCCTTAGTTTTAGGATTTACGAACTTTCTGGGTCTTATAAATTTTTTTGAAAAGGTACCAAAGCCTCTTATCTCAACTTTTTCATCTAGAGCTACTGCTTCAGTTATTGAGTGAAGAATAGCATCAACTGCTTCAGTAATTTCTAATTTAGTTAAATTTGGGAATTCTTTTCTTAGAGATGTTTCGATATCTGAACGGGTAAAAGTGTCTTTCTTCTTATTCACTCAATTTTAATGAAATTCTTTCTCTTTCTGCATCTATTGCAAATACGATACACTCAAGCTTTTGATCCTTTTTAAATTCATCTAAAGCGTCTTTAGGGTCTTCATCCTCTGAAATATCAGAAAGATGTATTAATCCATCTATATCTCCTTCAAGACCGACAAAAATGCCAAAGTCTGTAATCGATTTGATATTACCTGCTACTTTGTCGCCAATACCATATTTATTGGCAAACTCTGTCCAAGGATTAGATTTTGTTTGTTTCAAGCCTAGGGATATTCTTCTTTTGTCATGATCAATTTCTAAAATCATAACTTTGATTTTTTCATCCATTTCAACCACTTTTGAAGGATGTATATTTTTGCTTGTCCAATCTAACTCAGAAAGATGTATAAGGCCTTCGATACCTTCTTCTAACTGTGCAAAACATCCATAATCTGTAATGTTAGAAACTTCTGCCTCATAAATACCGCCCACCGAGTAATTAGATTCAACATTTTCCCACGGGTCTTTGTGGATTTGTTTTATACCCAAGGATACTCTAAGTTTTTCTTTATCAAAGTTGAGAACTTTTACATCAATTTCATCGCCTAGATTTAAATGCTCTGAAGGATTAGTAACTCTTGACCAAGAAATATCTGTTATATGCAACAAACCATCTAACCCACCCAAATCTACAAATGCGCCATAGTCAGTAATATTTTTGACTACACCCTTAACAATTTGACCTTCCTCAAGATTTTCGAGAAGTTCGACTTTAACTTCTGAGTTATTTTTTTCAAGAACAGCTTTTCTTGAAAGCACTACATTATTTCTTTTGTAATCTAATTTAATAACCTTAAAATCTTGAACAGTATTTTCAATATCAGGAGCTTCTTTCACAGGTCTTACATCCACCAGTGATCCTGGCAGAAAAGCTTTAACAACATCGACCTCTACTGCGAAACCACCCTTAACTCTATTATGTATTCTTCCTGTAACAAATTCACCAGTTTCTAAAGCTTCTTCTAGCATCTTCCAAGTAGAAATCTTCCTAGCTTTTTCTCTTGAAATTCTTGTTTCACCATATCCATCTTCAACAGCTTCAAGAGCTACTTCAATTTCATCTCCAACTTCAATGTCTACAGTACCTTCATTATTTCGAAATTCATCCAGAGAAATAACTCCTTCTGATTTAAGACCAACATGAACGGTAACCCAGTCCTTGTCAACATCAAGCACAACACCAGAAACAATTGATCCTGGCTGCATATCTAAAGTACTTAGGCTTTCATCAAGTAAATTTGAAAAAGATTCTGACATTTATATAAATTCCTTCCTTATTAAATTTTCAGCATAACTGAATACTTCTTCTAATGACATATCAGATGAGTCAATTATGTGTGCATCATCTGCTGGTAATAAAGGTGATATATCTCTTGTGCTATCACTTAAATCCCTTTGCTTGATATCATCTATTAGAGCGGGCATATTAACTTCTTGTTTACGATTCTGCAACTCTATATAACGTCTTTTTGCTCTAACTTCAGGTGATGCAGTAAGAAAAATTTTTAATTTTGCATCTTTAAATACAACTGTTCCCATATCTCTACCATCTGCAACTAATCCGGAGCCTTGATAAAAGTCTCTTTGTAATTGAAGTAAAAGGTTTCTTACCTCTTTTTGAGAACTCAATTTTGATGCAGATTTCGCGACTTCCTCAGACTTAAGCTCATGAGTGATATCAACATTTTTATCTAAAATTATATTTTGGCTTTCATTAGTTAGTTTAAACTCAACTCGATTCTTAATAATTTCAACAATCTCTGAGTAATCTGTATTTCTTTCAAAGAATGCAAATAATCTATAAAGAGAGCCGCTATCAAGCAGTTTCAAAGAAAATTGATTAGCAATACTTATTGCTAAAGAACCTTTACCTGATGCGGCAGGGCCATCAATTGTGATGACATTAATTCTTTTCATCAATCTTCATACCTATTGAATTCATTATATCTTTGAAAGAAGGAAAAGATGTTTTAATATTTTCACAATTTTTAACCGCAAGACCATCTTTAGTTCTGATACCTGCAATTAAAAAGCTCATAGCAATTCTATGATCACCATATGAATCAATGATGTGTGAAGTATCTAATATGTTATTGTTGCCATGAATAGACAAGCCGTCATCAAAAAGTTCATGATTAATATTAAGCTTATCTAGTCCATTTGAGATGGCACTTAATCTATCAGACTCTTTTACTTTTAGTTCAGATGCGTTCTTTATTATAGTTTCTCCTTTGGCAAAAATTGCTGCAATACTTAATATTGGTATTTCATCAATAATATTTGGAATAATTGAATTTGGTACTTCAATTCCATGTAAATTTGACGATTTAACCAAAATATCTCCAACTTTTTCATTACATACTTCTTCACTTTGAATAATTTGAATTTCAGCACCCATCATTTGAAGAACTTTTAGTAGACCACATCTAGTTTCATTTAATCCAACATTTTTAATCAATACTTCTGAATCAGTTGAAATTAATGTAGCAACAATAATAAACGAAGCTGATGAAAAATCTCCAACAACTCGATAATTACCTTTTGGTTTTAGCTCGCAATAATTTAGTTCAATATTTCCTTTTTTTGAGTCGTCTCCATAATTTATAATTCCGCCAAAATGCTCAATCATCCTCTCGGTATGATCTCTGGTAATTTTTGGTTCAACTAAATTAATCTGATTTTTTGAAGCAATTGCAGCCAAAAGAAGACATGATTTTACCTGTGCGCTGGCAACAGGAAGTTTATATAAATAGGAATTTATAATATTTGACTTAGAAACATTGATAGGCAACTTTCCGTTATTACTCTCTATTAAAGCTCCCATTTCTCTCAAGGGGTCTATAACACGCGACATTGGTCTTTTTGATAAAGAGGAATCTCCTTTAAAGTTAGCACTTATTCCAAGTCCAGAAACCAAACCAAGCATTAGACGAATGCCTGTACCAGAATTTCCAAGATCCAATACCTCTGAAGCATCTACAAATGAATGTGCTCTTTTGCTAAGAGTAACGGTGTTATTATTTTTTGTAATTGATGCGCCAATCTTATTTAATGCGCTCAAAGTCGAATTAGGATCATATGCATCTAAAAAACCCTCTATCTCCATATCACAGTTTAATAGTGATCCAATTATCAGAATTCTTTGAGAAATGGATTTATCACCAGGACAAATTACCTCTCCCTCTAGATGTTTTGTTGGTTTTGATTCTAGATTCAAAATTTATCTTCTTTAAATGACTTTATTTCCTTAAGCTCATTTTGAAGCATTTCATCATGAGAAAATATATCAGGAATTTGTTTTGTTTCAGTCATTAACTCAAGCAAATTATTAAGTGACACTTGCATGCCAGCAAGTGCTTTAATTAGATCAACTCTATTTAACATGAAAATATCTCTCCACATTTCTGCATTTGAGCCACTTAGTCTAAGAAATTCTTTTAATCCTCCTCCAGAGTTATCTTTAACGCCTAAATTTGATGTTCTTATTGAATCAATTAATGCATAAGAAACTAAATGGGGAAGATGGCTTGTCATTGCAAAAATAAGATCATGTTCTGCGACTGTCATCATCTCTACTCTCATGTTTAGAGCATTTACCCAAAAACTTTCCACTCTTTTTAGATGGTCTTCGTTTGCATCAAAAGGATTACAGAGTATATTCTTTTTTTCTGTAAATAAATTCTTATCTAAAGCGTCTATGCCAGACTTGTCAGATCCTGCAATCGGATGAGATAAAACAATATTATTTACGCCCTTAAGTTTTATATGATTCTTGACACTTGAAGTATCAGTGATAGTTATCTTTGTGTTCCATAGGTAATCAAGCTTATTAAACAGTTCTAAGGTTTGTTTAGGTGGTACAGCTAAAATTATTAGATCAATTTGATTTGTATTAATTTCTTCAATTGATTCAAAAGTTGCATCAATAATATTCTCATCAATAGCTTTTTTTAAAACATCGTCATTTAAATCAAATCCATTTACATTTATGCCTTTGGATTTAGCAGCGAAAGCTATGGAAGAACCAATCATTCCTAAACCAACAACTAAAATATTTTCAACATTTAAATTCATATGTACTCTGGGTATGAACCAAAATTTCTTACGATCGCCCCCGCATTAATTATGTCTTTTATTGCTAGATCTAACTTTTTATCTTTAATGTGGCCTTCACAATCGATAAAAAAATCATGTGAATTTATATTCCCACGCGATGGTCTTGTTTCTATCTTAGATAGATTTATTTTTCGTTTTTCAAACGGTTTTAAAACTGACATTAATGATCCTGGCTTGTTTGGTGTTTGAATTAAAAAAGAACTCTTATCTTTACCAGTCTTCCCAACTTCATTCTTACCAATTACAAGGAATCTAGTTTTATTTTCTGAATAATCTTGGATATTTTTCTTAACCAACTTTAACTTATAATTTTGTATTGCCAGTGAATTTACAATACATAATATATTTTTATTTTCTTTTGCATACTTGGCAGCAACCGCAGAACTAGGCATCTCTAAACGCTTTATGTTACCCATATTTCTTTCGATCCATTTTGAACATTGTCCTAAAGCTTGTGGATGAGATGCAATTGCAAAAGCCTCATCAATTCTAAACTTATTACCGGCAGCTAATTGGTGCTCTATGTCCAAATAAATCTCACCTATAATATTTATATCCTCACTATCAGCAAGACAATTTAGGGTAGTATTTATAACTCCCTCAGAAGAATTTTCAACAGGTACAACTCATATATTTACCTCATCTTGCATAACCTGATAGAAAACATCATCAATTGTTGAAGAGGGAATTCTTATAACCTGAGAGCCAAATTGATTGTGAACTGCTGCTTCAGAATGCGTGCCCTCTGGTCCTAGGTATGCAACCTTAAGTATTTCTTCCAATGACAAACATCCAGAAATAAGCTCTTTAAAAATAGTTCTAATCTTTGCATCGGGCAATAAGCCCTTCTCATTAGCTTTAATTATATTTCTTAAAATTTTAGTTTCTCTAGCAGGCTTATAAAAAGAAGACGACGGACTGACTTTAGATTTTATTTTTCCAATAGCAACAGCATGAGAAGCTCTTTTTTGAATAAGTGCATACAACTGTTGATCGATTTTATCAATTTTGCTTCTTAAATTTTTTAGATCATCCTTCGCCATAAATTAATTATTTTTAGATTTAAAATAGTCCATAAATTTTATTAAATCTTTTACTCCCTCTAAGGGCATAGCATTATATATGCTTGCTCTCATTCCTCCAACCGAGCGGTGTCCTTTTAAATTTAACAATCCATTATTTAATGCTTCGCTTAAAAATTTTTCTTCAAACTTTGATTCTTTTAAATTAAAAGGGACATTCATGATTGATCTGCTTGAGGCATCAATTGTGTTTTCATAAAAATCTGAGTTATCAATGAAATTGTAAAGCAAGGAAGCTTTTAATTTGTTTTGTTTTTCAAAGTAATCTAAGCCTCCAAGGTTAATCATCCACTTAAAAACTTTACCTGCTATATACCATGAAAAAGTTGGAGGTGTGTTTAACATAGAGTTCGATTTTGAATGTTCAGAGTACTTCAAAATATTAGGTAAATTCTTATTTCCCATTTCCATAAATTCTTTATTGATAATAACAATAGTTAGTCCTGCAGGACCTATGTTTTTTTGTGCACCAGCATAAATAATTGAAAATTTATTTACTTCTAATGGTTCACTTAAAATAACAGAGGACATGTCTGCAATTAGAGGAGTGTCAATTTTTGGAATCTCATGAAAAGCTACTCCTTCAATTGTTTCATTGGGACAATAATGCAAATAGGCAGCATTTTTTGATAATCGTAATTCTTCTATATTAGGTACTTTTTTGCATATGTCTTCATCTGATTTAAAAATTTCATTTGGGTCAAAAATTTTTGTTGCTTCATAAAAAGCTTTTTTCGTCCAGGAGCCTGTTGTTACATAATCCGCAGTACTACTTAAATGTTTATAATTAAAAGCTATCATTGAAAATTGATGGGTAGCTCCTCCTTGAAGAAATAGAACATCATAATCATCTGGAACTTTTAAAAGATTAATAAGGTCTTTTTTTGCATTATTAGAAATATCAGAAAATATATCTGATCTATGACTCATCTCCATCACAGACATTCCTGATTCTTTAAATTCTAATAATTCAGATTGAACTTCTTTAAGAACTTCTGCAGAAATAACTGAAGGGCCTGCTGAGAAATTCCATTCTCTCATTGCTAATTTTCTTCGTCTTCTTCGTTAGGAATCGTTACACACTCTGTCAATTTTTCACCGTCTTTTGGTGTGATAATTTTTACTCCTTGTGTATTTCTACTCAAGGTGGGTACTTGAGAAACGTTAGTTCTTATCATTGTTCCTTTGTCGCTAATTAGCATTATTCCATCTTCTTCTTCAACTAAAGTTGCTGCAACCATTTGACCATTTCTTTCACTTGTTTTAATTGATATTACTCCTTGTCCTCCTCTATTATGAATAGGAAAATCATCTAATTGTGTCTTTTTGCCATATCCATTTTCAGATACACACAAAACAGTTTTAGAACTATTAGCTACATTAAGAGAAATTAATCTTTGGTCTTTTTTTAACTTAATACCTTTGACACCTCTAGCTGTTCTTCCCATTGGTCTAACTTTTGATTCACTAAATCTAATTAATTTGCCTGCAGAAGAAGCAAGTAAAATTTCATTGGTACCATCAGTAATAGCTGTTCCAATTAATCTGTCGTCATCATCTAAACTTATTGCTTTTATTCCCGATTTCCACTTTCTTGCGAAATGACTTAAATTTGTTTTTTTCGTAATTCCTTTTTTTGTAGCCATAAAAACATACTTATCGTCTGAAAACTCTTCTACAGGTAAAATATCACTTACTCTTTCATCATCATCTAAATTAAGCATATTAACAAGAGGTCGTCCTTTTGAAGTTCTTGAAGCAACAGGAATTTCATAAACCTTTAGCCAAAAAACTTTGCCTTTGGTTGTAAAACAAAGTATTTGAACATGGCTGCTTAGAACATAAAGATTTTGTATTAGATCTTCTTCCTTTACCGAAGCGGCTGCCTTACCTTGACCACCTCTTCTTTGTTCTCTATATTCGTCCAGAGGTTGAGTTTTTGCATACCCGCTTCTTGAAACAGTTAATACCCTCGTTTCTTCAGGAATCAGATCTTCGTTTGTTATACCTCTTCTTGTATCATTTATAAGCGTCTTTCTCTCGTCACCAAAGGCATTCTTAACATCCTCAAGCTCCCCAATCATTAATTCTTTTAAAGTTTCTTTATCATCTAGAATCTTTTGTAGTCCAAGAATTTTTTCAACTATTTCAGTAAATTCCTTACTTAAATTATCTTGCTCTAAGCCAGTAAGCCTGCCTAATCTTAATTCAAGTATAGCTTTTGCCTGATCTGGTGATAATTTATAGTTCTTACCTTTTAAACCTAAATCCTTGCCAAGACCTTTTGGTTTACATGCATCACTTCCAACTTTTTTAAGAATTGCTTCTACAGGACCTGATTTCCAAGTTTTTTTACACAAAGCCGCTGCAGCTATTTTAGGATCTTTTGATTTTTTAATTATTTTTATAATTTCATCAATATTTGCAATTGCAACCATAAGACCTTCAACAACATGGCCTCTTTCTTTTGCTTTTCTTAAATCATATTTTGTTCTCTTAATGATGATGTCTTTTCTGTGTTTAACGAAAGCTTGCAGCATTTCTTTAAGATTTACTTCTTTTGGCTGACCCTCAGACAAAACAGTAAAGTTTATTCCAAATGACTGTTCTAATTGTGTTTGCGCAAACAAATTATTTTCTAATACCTCAATTGAGTCTCCTTTTCTTACTTCAATAACTACCCGCAATCCATCTTTGTCAGACTCATCTCTAATTTCAGTAATGCCTTCAATCTTTTTTTCTTTTACAAGTTCAGCAATTTTTTCCAACATTCTTGCCTTATTAACCATAAAAGGAATCTCGTTAATAATTAAAGATTGTTTACCAGACTTGTCCTCTTCAATTGATGTGTTTGAACGAATATGAATTATTCCTCTTCCAGTTTTATACGCCTCATATATTCCTGCTTTTCCATCAATAGTTCCTCCAGTAGGAAAATCAGGCCCTGAAATATCTTTTATCAACTCATCAATCGATACCTTTGGATTGTTAATTAAATTAATGCAGCCATTGAGAACTTCAGTAATGTTATGAGGAGGAATATTGGTAGCCATACCTACAGCAATTCCAGATGAACCATTTACCAATAAATTTGGTATTTTTGTAGGTAATACATCCGGGATATCTTCACTACCATCGTAATTAGGTGAGTATGAAACTGTCTCTTTTTCAATGTCGTTTAACATTTGATCGGTGATCTTTGCCATACGTACTTCTGTGTATCTCATGGCAGCTGGAGGATCACCATCAATAGATCCAAAATTACCTTGACCCTCAACAATTGGATATCTCATGGAAAAATCTTGAGCCATCCTTACCATAGCATCATAAACTGCTGAATCACCATGTGGATGATATTTACCAATGACATCTCCAACTACTCTTGCAGATTTTTTGTATGGTCTATTGTAATAATTTTTAAGATCATACATAGCATATAGAATTCTTCTGTGAACTGGTTTTAGTCCATCTCTTATATCAGGTAATGCTCTACCATGTATAACGCTTAAAGCATAACTTAAGTAAGATTGCTTAAGTTCATCTTCAATATTTACAGATATAATTTCCTTTGCAAAATCACTCATTTTTTTGCTGTTTTGAACCCTATTTTTAGTAAGAAATATTTAGCTAAAATAAGCCATTATTTTAACATATTTATGGGATAAATTACTCTTTAAATTCAGAGACTAAGCCGCCTATTGACTCCTTAGCATCACCAAATAACATACGAGTATTTTCTTTAAAGAAAAGTGGATTTTGAACACCAGCAAAACCTGAGGACATAGACCTTTTTAACACAAAAACTGTCCTAGAGTTATGGACTTCAATTATTGGCATTCCATAAATTGGGCTTCCTGGTTCTTCAGTTGCTGAGGGATTAACTACATCATTAGCGCCTATTACAACTGCAACATCGACACTATCCATAGTTGGATTTACATCATCAGGCTCAACTAGTACATCATATGGAACATTTGCTTCTGCTAATAATACATTCATATGTCCTGGCATTCTTCCAGCAACCGGATGGATGCCATATTTAACTTCCGTTCCATTGGATTCTAATAGTTCTCCAAGCTCTCTAACAACATGTTGAGCTTGTGCAACAGCCATCCCATAACCTGGGACAATTAATACAGAACTGGCATTTTCAAGAATTAAAAAAGCATCTGAAACATTAATTGGCTTAACCTCTCCTGTTTCTTCACTTTTAGAGCCAGATGAAGAGGATGCATAACCAACAAATAAAATATTTCCAATAGATCTATTCATTGCTTTAGCCATGATAATGGTTAAGATAAGTCCGCTGGCACCTACTAATGAACCTGCAACAATAAGAACATTGTTTAACAACATCAATCCTGCAAAGGCTGCAGCAATTCCTGAAAAAGAATTTAACAATGAAATAACTACAGGCATATCACCACCTCCTATTGGAAGCACAAATCCAATGCCACCAAGCAAAGTAAGTATTATTAGAATTAAATAAAAATCAAAATTAGGTTCAAAAATATCAGTAAAGAAAGCTGAATATATCAAATAAAATAAGGATGCATAAAATATTGTCGTAAATAGTTTTGTGATTAACGATGTTTTCTTAATTGTTAATCTTTCAGATAATTTTCCATAAGCAATAATACTTCCAGTAAATGTAACCCCACCAATAAAAGTTGTTAGCATTATAAGGATGTATTGAAAATAATTTTCTGGAGTCGTGCTATATTCTGACCAAGCAATAAAAAAAGTAGCAAGCCCTCCAAAACCATTAAATAATGCAACCATTTCAGGTATTGAAGTCATTTTGACTTTAAGTGCTATTACTGATCCTATAATTGCTCCAACTGAAATACCAATAATAATTATCAACGGATTTACAACATTTACTAATGTGATGCTAACAGCAATAAACATTGCAAGTGCTGATAAAAAATTACCTCTCACAGCAGTATCTTCCTTACCAAGCATCTTAATGCCTGTTATAAATAACATTGAAGATATTATGTAAATAACATTTTGTAATGTGGATAAGTTTTCAATCAAAATTGACATTATTTCTTCTTAAACATTTTTAACATTCTATTGGTGACAAGATAGCCTCCAAATACATTGATTGATGCAAAAGTTACTGCGAGGAATGCGAGAACTTCTTGAAGTTGGCCAAACTGGTCACCTACGGCAAGCATAAGCGCTCCTACCAATGCAATACCTGATATGGCATTTGCCCCTGACATCAATGGTGTATGCAAAGTGCTTGGAACCTTAGAAATAAGCTCCAATCCTAAATAGATTGATAGAACAAGAACAAAACCAAGTAATATATATGTCTCCATTACTGAAACCTCTCATTTTTAATATTTCCATCAAAAACCAAAACACTACTTTTGATAATCTCATCTTCAAAATCAAAATTTATTTTTGAATTGTCAGAATCATAAAAATCTTTTATCCAATTATTAAAATTATTCGACAAAGCTAATGAGGCATGTCCCGCAACTTGAGATGCCAAATTTGAGATACCTATTATTTTTACTCCATTTCTTTTAACAATTTCATCAGGCTTTGAGCCTTCAACATTCCCACCAGATTCAACTGCCATATCAAATATCACACTGCCAGGCTTCATCTTATCAATAGTTTTATTATCTATAAGCAACGGCGCAGGCCTGCCAAATAGTTGGGCAGTAGTAATAACAATATCCGATCTTTCACAAACCTTTGATTGAAGCTCTTTTTGTTTATTTATTTGCTCATCTGTTAATTCTTTTGCATATCCTTGTTCTGTTTGACCAGTTTCTCCTAAATCAATTTTTACAAACTTAGCACCTAAAGAATTTACCTGCTCTTCTACAACATCCCTAGTATCAAATGCCTCAACCCTAGCACCAAGTCTCTTGGCAGTTGCGATTGCTTGCAAACCAGCCACACCAACACCAATTACAAATACCTTTGCTGGTTTGAGTGTTCCAGCTGCTGTCATCATCATTGGTAAGCCTGTTGATAAATTTCTTGCTGACTCTATCACTGCAACATATCCAGCTAAATTTGCTTGAGAACTTAAAACATCCATTTTTTGTGCCCTTGTTATCCTAGGAATGAACTCCATGCTAACAAGATTAATTTTCAACTCAGCACATAAATTTATAAGCTGACTATTACTGAAAGGATTCACCATGCCCAAAATGGTAGAGTGTGGCTTTATGATATTTAATTCATCATTACTAAGAGCTTGAATGGTAAGAATTAAATCTCCATTCTTCAAACACTCCTCTCTAGTATGTTTTTTTAGACCGGCTTGAACAAACTCCTCATTACTTACATTTATACCTTGACCTGCATCTTCTTCAAACCAAATCTCTACGCCTAGATCAATTAAGGACCTTACAGTTTCCATATGAACAGGCGACCTTTTATCATGGTCATTGTTAGATTTAAGCGCTGTAATAATCACAATTAAAAAAGTAAATTTATGTAGAGATGTTAATAATAACAGTTCTAATAAGTCAATTAAATTAAAAAGCTCAGTACAAATGCTCTTTTTAGATGAGCTTGGTTGTAGTCTAACTACAAAATATAGTATTTTAATTTATTCTTTATTAAATCCATAAGAGTTAGAATACCCATATGGCAAATGTTGATAAACAAGAAGTAAATAAATTTTCAGATATAGCGAACGAGTGGTGGAATAAAAATGGTGACTTCAAGCCATTACATGTAATTAACCCTTTAAGAGCAAATTACATAAAAGACAAAATTAATCTTGAGAACAAAAAAGTTTTAGATGTTGGTTGTGGTGGTGGCTTGCTGGCGGAAGCTCTTCATGACTTTGGTGCTAAGGTTACTGGAATAGATGCTGCAGGCCCAGGAATTGAAGTTGCAAAGCTTCATGCGTCAAATAATCAAAAAGATATTGAATATTATGAAAAAACAGCTGAGGATTTAAGTCAAGAATACCAAGAGTACTATGATGTCGTGACCTGTTTAGAAGTGTTAGAACACGTTCCTGATCCAAGTTCTTTGATAGCTACTTGTATTGATTTGCTGAAGCCTGAAGGAGATTTATTTTTATCTACTATAAATAAAAATCCAAGGTCATGGCTGACCGCAATTGTTGGTGCAGAATATATCTTTAATATCTTGCCAAAAGGTACTCACGAGTTTGATAAATTTATAAAGCCATCAACATTGGCAAAATATGTTAGAGATGCTAATGGAAGTGTGATTGAAACAAAAGGTATGTTTTATAATCCCATCACTCATAAAGCTCATTTAAATAATGATCTTGGAGTAAATTATTTAATCTATGCAAAAAAATCATAGAACAAAATTAGTTTTATTTGACCTTGACGGAACTTTAGTAGATACAGCTCCAGACTTTCTTGAATCTCTTAATAATGTTTTAAGAAATCACAACAAAGAATGTGTAAGTATGGATGTACTCAGGCCATATATTTCTGAAGGTACATCAAAATTAATTAAACTTTTCTTCAAAATAAATGAAAATGATAAAAATTTTAATCTGTACAAAGATCAATTCCTTTCTGAGTATGAATCAAATTTAAAGAATAATTCTACTTTGTTTAATGGCATGTCTGATTTTATTAAATTTTTAGACAAAGAATCTATCAAATACGGTGTTGTAACTAATAAACATTACAAATATGCTCAACCAATATTAGATTCTTTTTTAGAGCTAAAAAATATTCAAGTTTTGATATGTCCTGATCATGTAAAGATTTCAAAGCCAGATCCTGAGGGTATACTTCTAGCCTGCAAGAAACTGGATATAAAGCCAGAAAATACTATTTATCTTGGTGATCATTTGAATGATATCAAAGCTGGTATTTGTGCAGGTGCTCAAACTGTTGCATGCTTATATGGCTATTCAATAAATAAAAATGAAGTGGATTCCATGAAGTGTGGTCAAGTAAAAAAAGTTGAAGAAATAAAATCCTTCATTGTTAAATGAATATAAAAGATATCAAAAATAGTCAATTTAAAGATAAAAATATTCTAATTACTGGATGCTCAAAGGGTATTGGAAGATCTTTAGTAATTAAATTAAGTCAACTTGGTGCTAATGTAATTTTGCTTTCTAGGAATGAAAAAAAAATGGATGAACTTTATGACTTTATTAAGGAAGATTATGGAACAGAGCCCTGCATTTTAAAATGTGATTTAAGCTATCTTGATGAAGAAAAAGCTCAAGGAATAGCAAAAATCATAGTTAAGCATTACAAATGTCTTGACGGTATTATATTTAATGCAGCAATTTTAGAGAAAATGTCTAATATCGAAAGCTTCGATTTGAAAACGTGGCAAAAAATCATAAACGTAAACTTAACAAGCTCTTTCATTCTTTCAAAATATTTAATTCCATTATTACAAAACTCTTTATCACCAAGAATTATTTTCACTACATCAGGCATCGGTAAAAAGCCAAAGGCCTATTGGGGGCCGTACGCAGTGTCTAAAGCAGGAATAAATGCACTTGCAGATATAATGGTTGACGAATTAGAGTCAGTTTCAAATATAAAAATATTTAATTTTAACCCTAAAGCAACTCAGACAGATATGCGTGCTATAGCTTATCCCGCAGAAGATCCATCTAGTTTAAAAAAACCA
>ENA-OSEY01001639-OSEY01001639.1-marine-metagenome-genome-assembly--contig:-NODE-1639-length-15181-cov-6.971729_pt1 | contig 15181 bp, 13 predicted proteins | sample MGYA00248465_ERZ534230 | MGnify/ENA primary metagenome ERZ534230 (study PRJEB26409, sample SAMN06344110) | marine metagenome | isolation source: Sea water from surface | place: Atlantic Ocean:Southern...
CAAAATAAAAAAATTGATAAACGACAACTTAACAGAGAAAAAAAGAAATTAATAATTGATGCAGAACAAAAAGCTTCAATATGGCATACAACATCTGAAGTTATGGATGATGGAGTAATTGATCCAAGAGAAACTAGAAACCATTTAATAGTTTGTTTGGAAATTATTTACAAAGAAAAAATTAAAGGGACTAAATCATATGGAACATTTAGAATGTAATTATGTTTTTTGATAAGAAAAAAATTAAAAATTTTGAAATAATTTCTTTTGAACATCTAATTGTTGAGATTGAAAACAATCATTTAGCTATAACTCTAAATCGAGCAAATAAAAAAAATGCTTTAAACTCAAAAATGATTGAGGAGTTAGCAATTTGTACAGATTATGCCAATTTTAATGATTCCATTAGGGCAGTCATATATAGATCTGATGGAGATACATTTTGTTCAGGGTTAGACCTGAATGATTTTAAAGATTCTAAAAACTCGATACAGTTAGCAGATATCTTTAACAAATTACATAAACCGAAATTAGTTGTTTTAGAGGGAAATGTTTATGCAGGTGGTGTATTAATAGTAGCATGTGCTAATCATGTAATTTCTAAAAAAGAAATAAAATTATCTCTACCAGAGGTTAAAAGAGGTTTATTTCCATTTCAAGTAATGGATTCACTTTTAAGAGTTATGCCTGAAAGAATTGTTATGGATTGGTGTGTAAAAGGAAAAACGTTAGATGCAGAATATTGTCATAAATTTAATTTGATTCAAAAAATCGTAAATAATAATATTGACGAAAGTATATCTGAATGGCTAAATAAAATTATAAGAATGTCACCAAATGCTGTTAAATCAGGCTTAAAGATATATGATGAGTTATATATTGATGATGAAAAAATTCAAAAACTTAATATGGAATTAAGAAAATTGAAAGACTCCGATGATTTTTTAGAGGGAATTAAAGCCTTTAATGAAAAAAGGAATCCTGAATGGAAATAAATAATAGAACTGTTCGGCTACTTTATCAAACAAATAATTATTTCGATGAAAATTTATGGTCATTTCTTGAGGAAAATTTTGATCTTCAATTAGATTCTAATGAATTTTTAATAAAAAATAAATTCATTTTTTTAGATAAAAACATTTTAAATGCTTTGAAGAATAAAGAATTAGAGGAAGGAGATTTAATCCAAGCTCAAACATTAGGAGAAGTTCTTGAATCTAAAAACAAAAATTATAAAGTAGGTGAATATGTTTTAGGAATCGGCTTTGTACAGGACTATTATGTTTCAAAAGGGCTAAAGTGCAAAAAATTTAAGATTTCCGAATTTAATTACTCTAATGATAAAGTGGTCATTGGGATAGAGAATTTTTCTGTTGCATTTACTAAGTTAATTGACTCGAATGATGAAAAAAAAATAATCTTAAAACCTTAAATCAATTCAACTATTTAATAAATTAGTAATATGAGTAAGCCTAAATTTTATGATGATTTAAAATTACCTGTTATAGCAGCTCCTCTATTTTTGGTTTCGGGTCCAAAATTGGTGATAGAATGCTGTAAAAGTGGTATAGTTGGAACCTTTCCAGCACTCAATCACAGAACTACAAAGGGTTTTGAGGAATGGGTAGTTCAAATAAAAGATGAATTGTCAGAATTTGAAAAAGAAACTGGGAAAAAGGCTGCACCGTTTGGTGTAAATCTAATTGTACATAATACTAATCCAAGAGTTAGAGATGATTTAAAAATATGTATAAAACATAAAGTACCAATTATAATTACATCATTAGGTGCTGTCTCACAACTTGTTGGTGCTGTTCACTCATATGGTGGTCTTGTTTACCATGATGTTATTAAGAAAAGACATGCAGAAAAGGCATCGGAGGCTGGTGTTGATGGGTTAATATTGGTTTCAGCAGGAGCAGGTGGACATGGAGGAACAATAAATCCAATGTCATTAGTTGCTGAAATAAAAAAATTCTTTAAAAAAACTATAATTCTTTCAGGTTGTATAAGTACTGGCCAGGATATAGCATCTGCAATGCAAATGGGAGCTGATTTTGCATACATGGGTACACGATTCATTAATACAAAAGAAAGTCTTGCAGATGAAGGCTACAAGGATATGATTATTAACAGTAAAGCTGATGATATAGTTTATACCGCTGCTGTCTCAGGTGTTAATGCTAATTTTCTAAAACCAAGCTTAGAGGCTATGGGCATTACTGAAGATATGTGGAAAAATTCTAAGAAAATTGATTTTGGAAAAGAACTCAGTGCTGCTGAAGCTGAGGCAAAGGCTTGGAAAACAATATGGTCAGCTGGTCAGGGAGTTACTAGTATTTCTGATTCACCACCTGTTAAAGATTTGGTTGAAAAGCTAAAAAGTGAGTTTGTTGATTCAATAAAAAATCAACAAGCTATTCTCCAGAAATTCTCTTAAAATTTAGGTGAAATAAATTATTTTTTTACAATTATAAGTGTTGCTTTGGCACCAGTAGCTAGATTCCATTGATTTGAAGAAATCAATTTTTTATTGTCATCATATATTCTAAGTTCGGCAGTGTTTGGCCCAGAGTCTCCCTGATTCAACGCAATAAAATCAATTTTATTGAAACCTTCGCCTAACTTTAAATTTATGCCCCTAAAACTTGAGTCTAAAGTTAAATTCTGTACAACAACTTCATCATTAACTAAAATTCTAACTCTATCTCCATCAACGTACTCAAAGTCTCTACAAACAATATTAGCAGCTTCAGAGACAGTAGCTACATCTCCTAGATAAGCATCACCAGTATAGTTATTGGGATTTTTTTCTTTTTCCTTATTTAATTTTTTTACATATACATCCCCTGGGTTGAGAAAATATTCGTTGTTCTGATTCATCATACCCTTTGGTAAATCTTTTTTTTCTTCTTTCTTGAAAGTAAATGCATTAGGATTGACTAATGTCACATTTGGAAGGATTGTCTTTGTTTTGGGAGGAGCTATATCAATTCTTCTATTACTATTTTCAATCTGTGAGAATGAAAGAGATGAGGTCAAAATTATTAAAACAAGTAAAAAATTTTTCATTACAAATTCAAAACAAATATATCTAAACAAAAATTATTCCAATTATTTAACTAAATGCCTGTTGTACTTGTATTTGGATAATGTGCCTAATATAAATACTATAACAATACTCCAATAGACAAAGTTTGGTGTTATTACTTTATCACCAGATGCATAAGAGTGAAGTCCAACTAGATAGAAATTTACACCAAAGTAAGTCATCATAATACTTGCAAAAGCGACAATTGACATTAAATTAAACAACCAGTTTCCTCTTAATTTTGGAATTAGTCTCATGTGAAGAACAAAAGCATAAATTAGAATACTAATAAGAGCCCAAGTTTCCTTTGGATCCCATCCCCAATATCTTCCCCAACTTTCATTAGCCCACATTCCTCCTAAGAAGTTTCCTATAGTTAACATAATTAAACCAACTGTCAATGACAATTCATTGATAATTGTTAATTCTTTTAATTTTAATTTTATTATTTCCTTATTCTTTCTGGTTAAAAATATCATCAATATCAATGAAACAATACCAAGTATCATTCCTAATGCAAAAGGCCCATAACTTCCAACAATTACAGAAACATGAATCATAAGCCAATAACTATCTAATACCGGTACAAGATTTGCAATAGATGGATCCATCCAATTCCAATGAGCAATCATCAAAATCATTGATGAAACAAATGCAGTAGATGCAACTGTTAAATCTGACTTTCTTGCAAATAATAACCCAACACCCATTGTAGCCCAAGCAACATAGATCATGGATTCATAAGCATCACCCCATGGTGCATGACCTGAAATAAACCATCTGGCAATAAGTCCAATTGTATGAACAATAAACAAAATGAAAATTGATGATTTGAATAGAAGTAAGGTATATTTCATAAATTTTTTAACAAAGCTAAAACCAGAAAATATATCAACTATGATAAATAGAAAATACAACATTCCTACAGCAAAATACCAGATAAAAAGCTTTTCAAAAACATTTATTTTATTATACAAAACCTCAGCCTTAATCTTATCATCACTTGGCATTATATTTTCTGAATATTTATACTGAAAGCCTTTGATACTTTCTAGAATACCTGAAGCAGTACTGTAGTCACCTGAACTTATACCATTATCTAACTCTTTTAAATAAAGTGGGAAAATATTATTTACAAACAATGAATCAATACCAACAAAATTTTCATTTTTAAGCTCTGAATATGAAACCCATTTATTGTTAACGTCATTAGGAGTTGGAAAAATTCTGAGAATATCTCCCTCTAAAGCTGAAAATAATAGGTTAACTTTTCTATCAGACTCAATAAAATCTTTTTCAAACTGATTAGGAAGAGAAGATTTATATGCATCATCTAAATATTCGGAAATTTTATATTGCCCTTTTGAGTCAAAAAAGTCCATAAAAGCAGCATATTTCTGTTTTTTGTCAATACCGAGAATGCTTCTTATACTATCATTACCTCTTTTGATATATATAATTGGTTGTGAATACCATGCTAAAGGATTCCTTAAAATTGATAATAAAACTTGATCAGAATTCAATCCATTATATGTGTCTGATTTACTAACTTTTCTGAGGAGTTCAGATGAAAATGTATTTATTGGTTTCATTCTTCCACCTGAGTCCTGTATTACCAATTCGCCAAATTTGTTTGAGTGTTCAGCATCAACAACATAATTTACAATTAAAGAATCTGTTGAGGAATTCTGATTTTGATGAACATAATCTTGAGAATTTAGAGAGGAAAGCGACAATAAGAAAACGATAACTGAAGCTGAGTTTCTATTGATCTTTAGATTATTTAATTTTTTACTTAAATCCTTAAACCTGGTCCTTCCGTAGAACATTGTAGCTAACAAACCCATGTAAAGTAAAATATAGCCAATGTAAGTAATTAAAGTACCATAAAAATCTTTGTTGACTGATAATATTGTGCCCAATTCATCGGGATCAAATGAAGCTTGAAAAAAGCGATAACCTTTATGATTAAGAATATTATTCATGTAAATATCATAATCAAAATTTTCATCATCATTCACAACTGTAACTTTACTTTTAAAACTACTGTAACTTTTTTCGGTGCCAGGGTATTTATCTGCAATAAAGTCATTTAACTGTATTGAAAAAGGTAGTTTTGAAACAAGTGAACCATACTTAAGAGAAAAATCAAGACCAGCAACTCTTACCCTCTCAAAATTATCTGTAATACCCTTTCCTCCAAATATTTCTATCTCCTTTGATTCACCAAAATTATTTTCATCAACGGAAGTTATTTTAACTTTTAGTGCGTTTTCGTTTGTTTCTTCATCGCTTTTTAAAATTTGGTATGAACCCTTAACAACCCCATCTGGAATAACAAACTGTAATCCAGCTATGTCGTACAATGATCTAAGTTGTAACTCCTCAATTTGGTCTAATTTTACATCACCTCTTTTTTGATCAATCATTCTCATATAAGTTCCTCTAAACGAACTTTGAATGAATAGCTCATCATCTACATTAATAAAGTTTACAGCTCCTTCATTATAATTATTAAAGGAAAATAAGACTCCGTGTAAATTTGTGACCTGTCCTTCTTCAATGTAATGATCGTGTCTTTCACCACTAGAGGCCTCTACGATCTTTATAAAATTATTCCCATTATCGCTCTCCACAACAGAAAGTTCAACGTTTTCCTTAAAGTCTAAATACTCAATTTCAAACTTTTGTTTATTAAAATCATTAGCAATCAAAAATCTATTGTTTGTGTATTCTGATAGTAACAATTTTTTCTCGAGCTTTCTTCTTCTTGGTGTTCCTTCAATGTCTCCATCAATTAAGACAGTTAAATAAGTATCAGACGACAAATATTCATTTGTTATGTTACCCTCTCTAATTGGCATAACTCCTTCATATCCAATATATCTAGTGATGCCTGCGCCAATTATTATTAAAATCCATGATAAATGCATTAATAGAATACCAAGTTTAGGTCTTGATAAAAGATTATATCTTTTGATATTAAATATGAAATTGATAAGAAATAAAACCATCATCAATTCAAACCAAAAGGCATTATAAATAAGTATTCTGGCAGCATCTGTTCCGTGCATACTTTCAATGAAGGTACCGATTCCCATAGCCGCAGAAAATGTTATAAATAAAATTGCGGTAAGACGGGTTGAAACTATTAAGGATATTACTTTTTTAACCATTTATTGGCAAAATTACATTCTCTACTATCTTTATTCACAGAAATATATGTTTCAATTATTTTCTCGCTCATCCAGTTTTGAATTGTTTTTAATTGTTTTTCCTTTAGAGCTAATTCTTTTATTTTAATAAAATCTTTTGAGTAATCAGCAACATGTTCATCGTATCTGTTTGTAACCTTAATAATTTTGTAACTGTTGCTCCCTATATTATCTTGTTCTAACAATGGTGCAGATATTTCATTGTCATTTAATCTTTGAATTTGAGTGTAGAGAACTGGATCTATTTTTGTTAATTCAAATCTTGTATTACCAGTTGTAGGATTAATTAAAACACCTCCATTATTTTTGGTAGTTTTTTCATCGGAGAAAGATTTTGCAGCTTCTTCAAAAGTTAATTCATTATCAACTATTCTTTTACGAATTAAATCAATTTTCTTTTTGGCTTCTAATAATGCATTATTTGAGACCTCAGGCTTTAATAATATGTGACGAACATCAAGCTCTTGTCCTCTAACTTTATCAACCATAACTATATGCCATCCAAAATCAGTTTCAAAAGGCTCTGACACCTCACCTTCTTTTAATCTGTAACAAACATCTTCGAATTCCTTGACCATTTGATTTCTTCTACTTCGGTTGAGTGTATATTTACCTCCCGTTGATCTTGAACCAGGGTCCTGAGAATAAAGTATAGCCTTTGTAGCAAAACTAGATCCATTTATAACAACATCATCTCTTATTGACTTTAATCTTTGAATTATTTTATTTTCATCTTCTTCACTGACTTGAGGTTTTACAACTATTTGAGCTATTTCAAGTTCAGCACCAAAAATCGGAAGATCATACCTCGGGATGTTTTGAAAAAAAACTCTCACCTCCTCAGGTGTAATTTCTATTTCATCAATAATTGAAGTTTGCATTCTTTCAGAAAGTTGATTTATTCTGTTTATTTCAAAAAGCTCTTGACGAAAGGTCGCTTCATCTTTCTTTTTATAAAATTCCAGAACTTTTTCCATGTTACCTAGTTGATTAACAAAGTAATCAATAGTCTGATCCACATAACTGTAAATTTGCTCATTATCGACATCTAAGCTATCTTGCTCAGCATGATGAGCATATAACTTATCTTCCATTAGTTTACCCAATAGACTACATCTATCAAAATCACCAACATTTACACCCTGCGACTGAAGATCAATTAAAGTCTTATCAATGTCAGAATCTAGTATTATGAAATCTCCTACCACAGCGGCAACTCCATCAATTTTAATTCTATTAGATTGACCAAAGTTCTGAAAGTGTAAAAAAATGAATATGAAGGTGAAAAATAAGTTTAAAATCTTATTTTTAATCAAAACGTTCATAAAGGTTATTAATAATTGCATCGCCAATTAATTCTTTATCAATTTTATTTAAATAGTCAATTCTTTTTTTGTTAATAATAACTTCCTTAATTCTACTGTAAATATAATCCAAAGGAGCATAATCATCGGCCTTTTTATAATTATTTATCTTAATCAAATATAGCGCCAAAGAATCCTGTTTAATATAAAATAAATTGTTTTTACTTATTCTTTCAATTTCATTTGTTTCTAATGAAGGAATTTTCTTAAAAAATAGCTTTTTGTTGGTCCATGTAGAATCATTTAAATAATAATTCAATAGTTGTATAGAAATAGAATCAAAAAAGTACTTGTCAGAAACATTATATCTTCTAAACCTACGTTTAATTTCATCAATATTAAAGGCATTTATATTTAGTTTAATATATCTACCTTTAATTATCTCCTCATAAAGTTTAAAGTTTTCATTATTGGCATTGAAAAAAAATTCAATCTCGTTTTTACTAATTAATGTGTCAGGATTATTATTTGATATTTTATTTTTGTATTCCGATATAATTAAATTCTCTCGATACTTTTCAGATTTACTTTCTATTTCAATTCTTTCAGTCTCAGTTAAATTAATTTGAGCATTTAAAATGAGTAATTTAGAGGTTGCCCACTCTTCAATAATCTTATTTGCCATTTTTAAAGAATCCTCATTCGTCAAATTATTTGGAATTTGATTTTTAACTTCATCTATACTAAGAAAGTCATCACCTAATCTAGCAACATAACCATCATTATTTTTTATGTTATAATTACATGAAATAATAAAAAGTAATAAAACGATGTATTTTCGCAAACTATCTTGTGTAATTAGGAGATTCCTTAGTGATTGTAATGTTGTGAGGATGACTTTCATCGAGACCTGCTCTAGTAATCTTAACAAAATTTGATTTTTCCTTTAATTCTTTGATATTAGATGCTCCACAATATCCCATTCCCGATTTTAGGCCACCCGTAAATTGGAACATGCTTTCCACTAAGCTCCCTTTGTATGGAACTCTACCAACTATTCCTTCAGGAACAAGCTTATTTTTGTCTTTTATACTAGACTGAAAGTATCTTTCCTTACTTCCCTTTTCCATGGCTTCGACAGATCCCATTCCTCTGTATGTTTTAAATTTTCTTCCTTCATATATAATAGTCTCACCTGGTGACTCTAGGGTTCCAGCTAACATTGATCCCAACATTACACAGTCAGCACCTGCAGCAATAGCTTTTGTTATGTCACCTGTATGCTTAACTCCACCGTCGGCAACAATTGAGATATCAGATCCTTTTAATGCATTGTAAACATTGTTAATTGCAGAAAGCTGAGGGTATCCGACACCTGCAACAATTCTAGTAGTACATATCGATCCTGGTCCAATACCAACCTTAACCCCATCAACACCAGCTTTGGCTAAAAACTTAGCAGCCTCTGCAGTAGCTACATTTCCAGCAACTACATCTAGATCAGGAAAAGATTTCTTAACATCTTTGATTATTTTTAGTACTGACTTGGTGTGAGCATGTGCAGTATCAATAACAACAGCATCTACACCAGATTTATAAAGCATTTTACATCTCTCTAAATTATCTCCACCAACTCCAATTGCAGCTGCAACTCTTAATCTTCCAAATTCATCTTTATTGGATGATGGCTTAAGGGTTATTTTTTGAATATCTCTAAAAGTAATAAGACCAACAAGCTTATTTTCCTTATCGACAACTGGTAGTTTTTCGATTTTGTTCTTTTGAAGAATTTTTTCAGCTTGCTTGAGAGTTATTCCAGGACTTCCAGTAATTATCTTTTTAAATGTCATTACCTCTTCGATTGGTTTATTCATATCATTTTCAAATCTTAAATCTCTATTGGTAACAATACCAACTAAAGAGTTTGATTTATCAACAATTGGAATTCCACCAATACTAAACTCCTTCATAGATTTTAGTGCATCCTTTACTTTACTTTTCTTGCTTAAAGTAACAGGATCTAAAATCATTCCTGACTCTGATCTTTTTACTCTTCTTACCTTATCACACTGTTTTTTTATAGTTAGATTTTTGTGAATAACGCCAATACCTCCCTCTTGAGCAATAGCAATAGCCATTTTGCTTTCTGTAACGGTATCCATAGCTGCAGAAACAACAGGCACTTTAAGAGGCAAGTTTCTTGAAAACTTTGAGGTTAAATTAACTTCAGATGGGAGAATCTCAGAATATGCTGGGACAAGTAAAACATCGTCGAAGGTTAGTCCAGTTTCTATAAATTTAGATTTACCCATTGCAATTAAAAATAATTGCGCACAAATATATGATTTTTTACCGACCTATTATAAAATTAGTACGTAGACCAAGAGAAACACAACATTCCAGCTGCTGAGTGACCAGGATTTGGGCATGATACTTTTTTATAATTAGAACAACTAATACAATCTGATAATTTTGAAAAAGCCTTTTTTATCGAGTGATCATTACATACATTATCAATTTCAACATCAACATCATGCTTAGCGCACTTTAAAGATTCAACAAGGTTTTCACAATTTAAACAACTGTTAACTGATTTAATCATTTTTAAAATTTTAAGTAAAATTAAACTGAAATATGTTTAGAATGAATTTAAATTAAATGAGACAATTAATGAGTAAAAAAGTTTGAGCATGTTGAATCAAACTCAAGTAAGTCTTTGTCATCCAATTCTAAGTAGACTTTTTGATCAATTTGTAGTGGTTCCTCACTAAAAAATATCCAAACTTCCTCATTAATTTTAGCACTAATTTTATATTCCTTTCCAACAAAAACTGTTTTTTGAACAACAGCCAAATAGCTAGATTTTTTTGCTACTCTAATTTTTTCAGGTCTGATAAAATAAGTTTTACCATTAACACTAATTTGATTTAAATCTCCAAGAATTTTAGCACAATAACAATTCACTGGATTACAGTACATGTTAACTGGATTGTCGTATTGCTGTAAAATACCAGCTTTAAATATTAAAATTTTATCTGAAATATTGAAAGTATCCTTAATATCATGAGTTACTAAAATAGTTGTTGTTTTAGTTTCTTTAATGATTTTCTGAATTTCGTCTTGTATTGTAGATTTGATATTAGAATCCAAATTGCTAAATGGCTCATCCAATAGTAATAAATCTGGTTCTCGAACTAAAGCTCTAGCAATACAAGCACGCTGTTGTTCACCGCCAGATAATTGATCAGGGAATCTACCACATAAATCTTTGATGTTAGTAAGTTCTAAAATGTAGTCAATTTTCGAATAGTAATTCTTATCGAGATTAATTTTAATATTTTCTAAAACATTTAAATGAGGAAAAAGTGGATAATCTTGAAAAACAAACCCAATTTTTCTTTTGTTCGGAGTTATAAAAGTTGACTTATCATTTAAAGTTTTTCCATTTAATATTATTGAGCCAGAATTAATTTTTTCTAAACCAGCAAGACATTTTAAAAAAGTTGTTTTTCCAGATCCGCTTTCACCGATAAAAGAAACTATATCCCCCTCCTCTACTGAAAAATTCAAATTTCTGATCAGCGGATTGTTTGAGTCATAATATTTTTGTAATTCATTTACTTTTAGGAACATCAATTTCTTTATTTACAATTTTTTTCAAAAATATTAACAAAATAGTTCCTAACATAACAATAGCTAATGAATATATTGAAGATTTTGGAATCATTTCTTCAATGGCATATTCATAAGTTTGAACAGCTAAAGTGTCAAAATTAAATGGTCTTAATATTAAAGTAATTGGCAATTCTTTAATTATATCAACAAATGTAATTAAGAAGGCTATCGCTATTGCAGACTTATTTATAGGTAAATGAATTGATCTAAACAATTTTGTTGGTCCCATTCCTAAATTGAATGCAGTATCATCATAAGAACTAGGATGTTTATCAAAGCTAGACTTTAAAGGTGATATACCAACTGCCATATACCTTATAACATAGGCATAAACCAATATTCCAAAAGAACCAATCAATAATTCATTCTCAAACGGATATGATGTAAACAATAATATTAGAGATAATCCAATAACTGCACCTGGTAATGCATATGTTAATGATATAACCTCATTAAAAAATGTTATTGTTCTATTCTTAAGAATTCTTTTTAAAAATTGAAAATATACCGCAATCACCAAAATTATCAGAGTAGCGATTAGTGAAATAATAATAGTGTTTGTGGTTAAGTTAAAAACCTTAATAAAATCAATTCTACTAAATTCATAAATCACATTATTAATTATAAATAATACTGGTATTAAAAATCCAAGAATGATTGGAATTAGACATACCAAATGTATTATGAATCTGTTTTTAAATGATGGGGGTTCATTTTTAAATTTTTTAGTATTAGGAGTATAATTGAATTTATATCTTGAATTTAAATATCTTTCAATTGAAAAAAAGAAGACAACTATAAAAAATAATAAAACAGCAAGTAATGAAGCAGTTTCTACATCTTGCATTGAATACCAAGATCTAAATATACCACTAGTGAAGGTGTTTACACCAAAATATTTTACTGCTCCATATTCATTTAAAACTTCCATTATAATTAGAAATAATCCTGAGAAAATTGCAACTCTGGACAGTGGGATTACAATTTTAAAAAAAGTTTTAAGTCTTGACATTCCTAAACTTCTTGATAAATTAATATAATTGGCTCCAATCAATGAGAATGACAATCTGCATGCTGTATATATGTATGGATAAAGTGATAGCGCCATGATTATACCTAAAACCTCGATTTGTAAATAATCCTGATTAATAAGATCAGCAAAATCAGGAAAATATTTTCTTGAAAAAGATTGAATTGGACCTGTGTAGCTTAAAACATCACTATATGTAAAGGCCATTATATAAGCAGGAATAGCAAGCGGTAAATAAAGAAAAATATCATAAATATTTTTAAACTTAAACTCATTTGTACTCATGTACCACGCAGGTAATATTCCAAATAGAAGCGAGAAAATAGATGTAATTGTTATTAAATATATTGTATCAAGAGAATATTCAAACAGTAAATTATCCCATAGGTACTGAAAATTTGACGTGTCTATTTTAACTACACTAAAAACTAGGGCTAGAATAGGTAGAATGACAAATAATGAAAGAAAAACAGTTGAAAAAATTAATTTTCCTCTGTTTGTAATATATTTTTTAACTATTTCCAACCTGTTTTATCAAATATACGAATTGCTTCATCTCTTTTGATACCCAACATATTTAGATCAACAGGGTCTTTTTTAAACTCACCCCACTCTTGAACAATTGGATCTGGTTTTACACTAGGGTTCACTGAATATTCATAGCTATTATTAACATATGTTTCTTGAGCCTGAACACTAGTTAGATATTTAATTAACTCAATTGCATTTTCACGGTTTGGTGCATTTTTAGTTAATGCCAAACCTGACACATTAATATGTGCCCCTCTATCATCTTGATTCGGGAAAAATACTGAAACAGCATTTCCAGCTTTAATCTCCTCCTCTTTCTCAGATGATAATAACAACCCTATGTAATATGAGTTGACAATTGCGATATCACCTTGTCCTGCAGCAATAGCCTTGACTTGATCTCTGTCACTCCCTTTTGGATCTCTAGCAAAGTTTTTAACTACTGCTTCAGACCAGTTTGATGTATTTTCAACACCTAAGTTGGCAACAAGTGAAGAAACAAGTGCTTGATTGTACGCATTAGACGATGATCTTACAAGAAGTCTTCCTCTCCATTTTTCGTTTGCTAGGTCTTCATATGTTGATAAATCATCTTTTTTAACTCTTTCATTACTATAAACGACAACTCTAGATCTGTATGTAACAGGAACCCAGAATCCATTTTTATCTAAAAATTGTGGATCAATGTTTTCAAAAACTGATTTATCTTCGAATTTTTGGAATAAACCCATATCAGAAGCTTGCCATAATTTCCCAACATCAACTGTAATAAATAGATCAGCAGGTGAATTTTCACCTTCATTTTTTAATCTTTGAATCAACTCATCAGCATTAGCCTTTGTTACATTAACCTTAATACCAGTCATTTTTTCAAAATTTTGATATTGAAGCTCATCTACATTATAATGTCTTTGACTATAGATGTTTATTTCTTTTGATTTATTTTTATTTGGCATACAACTTGTAAGTATTACCACAATAGATAGGTATAAAATTTTCTTCATTTGTATCTTTTTTTGTGCGACGAAATTAATTTAATAAAAGTTAAAAAAAAAATTATTTTTATTTAGACTAATTCTAAATAAATATATATATTCGCTGCAAATTCAAAAAAAATGAAAAATTACAAAGCAATTTACAAGGTGTGCCTAGTAATGTTTTTTTCAATATTATTTGTTTCATGTGATTCAGATGATGACGATCAATTAATTGAAGTTGTCGCTCCTGCAACCTATGAGTTTTTGAGAGATGGAGTTTCCACAGTTTCTTTTTCTGGTCAAACAACAAGACTTAATCAAGCCGATGCAATTTATAACGCATTAAATTCAAAGGCTGACGATGGTTCTGGTGCAACAAAGTTTTATACTGAAGCTCAGCTGGATGCAATGTTTGCTGATGGATCTGGCTTCATGAATGCAGCTTTAAACGGAACCGGTAAAAAAGTAAGAAGCAAAACGTCTGCTGGCTGTGCAGCCGGTAATTCAGCTACTCAAGCACAATTTGATGATCAAATAGCTGATTTTGTTGCTAACGTAGTACCTGCTTGGACAGCTGATGCAAGTTCTGGTGTTGCTGGAAAGTTAACAGATGCAACAAGAAGCATTCATGTTAACGGAGCCGGCCATGAAATTGATCAGACTTTTATAAAAGGTTTAATTGGCGGGATGTGTTTAGACCAGATAGTTAATAATTACATTCAACCATGTCAAATGGATTCTGGAACTAGAAGAGATGATAATACAAACGGGATACTTTCAGGAGATAAAAACTACACTGACATGGAACATAAATGGGATGAGGCATTTGGTTATCTATATGGCCAAGTAGATAATGCTAAATCTACTGATTTTAGTGCAAACTTAGTATCGACGGGAACTACTCTATTCAAGTACTTATCAAAGGTAGATGGCAGTAATGATCCTGGTATCGCAAAAAGGATATTTGATGCTTTCAAATTAGGAAGAGCAGCAATAGTTGCTGGTGCCTACGACGTAAGAGATGCACAAGCTAATATTCTTAAAATCCAATTATCAAAAGTTATTGGATACAAATCTGTTGATTATCTAGAAGGCTACATGTCAAAAATGGCAGCTGGTAATACTGCTGATGCATTTCATGCATTATCTGAGGGATATGGATTTATCATGAGCTTACAGTTCACTAATGATGGAAACGATGCCCCATACTTTACTAAAGCTGAAGTTGATGGGATGTTGTCAAAACTTTCTAATTTTTGGAATGTTAATAACTCAGACCTCACATCAATGGTAAGTCAAATCAAATCTAAAATGAGTATTTAGTATTTGATATGTTAAAAAATCATTTAATTAATAAT
>ENA-OSEY01001640-OSEY01001640.1-marine-metagenome-genome-assembly--contig:-NODE-1640-length-15173-cov-8.774576_pt1 | contig 15173 bp, 16 predicted proteins | sample MGYA00248465_ERZ534230 | MGnify/ENA primary metagenome ERZ534230 (study PRJEB26409, sample SAMN06344110) | marine metagenome | isolation source: Sea water from surface | place: Atlantic Ocean:Southern...
GAGTATAAGAATTTACCTTTATTATCTTGATTTATTTTAAGAGAGTCTGATAAATATGTTTCTAAATCATCTACTTTGTATTCTTTGTATGGATTTAAAGGATTTTTTTTTGAGGAATTGGAAAAATTATTAGGCATTCTTGGAATACCTGAAGTGTGATTAGCCAAGCTTTTAAATTTAATTTGTACACTGTCTTTTAATGTTAAATCAAAATAATTGTTGATATTATCATTTAAACTGATTTTATTTTCTAAGACAAATTTTGAAAGAATATTTGCTGTTAAAACTTTTGATATTGAACCAATTTCAAAGATATTTTTAGAATTATTTACAGTAAAAATTGAATCATTTTGTCTTTTAATACCATAGTAATTTACTTGCCCATTTTTAATTAAGCCAATGGATATTTGAGTGTTATTTGGAAGATATTTTGATTTATTGAAGATTACTTTTTGTTGTTTTTCATCAATTAATTCATTATCAAGTTTTAAGCTGTTTATTGCTTTTTCAGAAACGGCATTATCGATATATGGGTCTAATGAAATATCATCAATTTTTTGATCATTATCAACAACTAAATCCAATTGTAAAGCTTCTCTTTCAAAAGAAACCTTATACCTTTCTACTGGAAAATTACTTTTTGATATCTTAATAAAATTTAATAATCCAATTGAAATTTCTCCATTCATTCCTTTATCATATTTCACAAACTCAAAGTTTTTTATTATACCATGAAAACCTTTTACATCGCTAAAAAATTTTAAAACAATATCTGATTCGACTTCATTTTTTAATCTATCGTTGAACATAGAATAAATTTGATCATAATTACTGGAATTAAAATTTTCAACAATCGATTTTATTAAAGGAAGGTTGTTAGGCTTTTTATCTTGGGCGTAGATAGAAGAAAAACTAAGAATGAATATAATTACAAATTTTCTCAAAATAATTATTTAATAATCACAATTTTCACCAACATCCTTATTGGTTAATTTCCATTTTAAATTTCCAGCTTTCTCTGCTTTGCAAGAATTGGAATAAACTAAATCATTACATGCACATACTGGCTCATAAATTTCAGGACAAATTCTTTCTGGTTCTGGAGCAACAAAACAGTCACCTATAATTTCCATATCATCATTACAAGAAAAAAAAATAATAAAAACAAAAAGGATTTTATAATTCATAAAATTTAAAGTGCAGAATTATTTTTTAAAATAAACTTAGAGCTTGATATAATATTTTCATTTTCCAACACAACTTCATAAACTCCATTTTTAAGATTGCTATTAAGAGCTATCTGATCATTACCATTGTTTAGAGCACCTCTCATCATTTCTCTTCCAATTATATCATAAACCACATAATTGTAGTTGTATTTTATATTATTAAATTCAATTTTATCTTTTATAAATAAGTGTTTAAGTCGTGGTGTATTATTATATGTAGTAATTTCTCCATTTTTAGCATTGTTTGCACCAATGTTTGGAGTTGAATTTACAGTTAACGATCTGCCAAAAAAATCTTTTGTTGGTATAGCCTCTACAGTTTTGAATATGTCTGAATCATTAACTGGAATACTAGGATGAGAATAATTACCAGAATATGGAACACCAGAATTTATTGCGGGGCTACTAGCAAGTAATTGAAAACCTTTAGCTCCTCCCAAATCTTCATTGTAAAAACTAGGATCTCCATAAATTCCATTTTCATCCAAATCTTTAAACCTGACATCTACATTACCATGGAATAAATTATTTGTTACAAGTATATTGTCATCTTCAACTCTAACCTGTTTACCACCAATTTTAGATCCATTAATAGAGTAAAAAATATTATTAAAAATTCTAGTATTATTTGCTCTTATATCAATCGCCGTTCTATATGGATTAGATGACCTATTAACAACAACAGTGTTGTTATAAATAAAACTATTGTTAGACTCATGACCTGCCTCGCCACCTATAGTATTACTTAGCCATATTGTATGATTACTGTTGACCCAATTAGGATTTTCTCTCCATCCATCGTTTACGCTAATATTAAATCTGTAAACTGCAGTTTCATTATCTCCTAAAATTTCTACAAAGCCACCTTCACAATCTTCCATATAGTTGTACTGAATAAAGGTGTTTTCATTGTGATGATCAACATGGATTCCATGTGAATCAAGAATTCCCCTGATACTAGTTGCTTGATTATATTGAATTATTGTATTGACGCTGTACCAGTTCCAAACAGCACTTCCCCTTCCAATCATTCTTGGATTGGTTTTTGCTCCAGGCTGATCAAAAATATTATTTTCAATTAGACAATTTCTAACTCTTGACGGCAATATACATGTACCACCGATTTCCTTAAACTCATTATTTTTAAAAACAAAATTTGTGTGCCTATTGTCATTCGAATTTCCTCCGATTGAATGTTTTACATGTACACCAAATCTTTGTAAGTCAGTAAAATAATTGTCTTCTACAAGAACATTGTTAATGTGGCTTTTGTTCCAATCAGTAAAAAATCTTATTCCTGCTACTTCGAATGCATTAAATGCTTGTTGATTAGATGGGTCAACTTGACTTATTGCATATACATTCTTAAAAGTCATATTTTTAAAAACAAAGTTGTTCATAACCTCATCACCAGTATTATGCACATATATACCAAAGCTATCTGAATCATCAACATTAGACCTGCTTGACAATCTATTATTTTGAATTTCTAGGTCGTCAAAAACCATGTTGTCATTGTTTAGTATGTATATTGCTTGCTGAAAATCACCCCCACCACCAACTCCAACACTTCCGCTTATTATTGGCTGGTTTCCTGAACCATATGATGTGAACACAATTGGTTTATCTGCAGAACCTGATCCATTCACTACAAGGTGACCATAAAAAGATTCTCCTTTTTTAAAAAAAATTGAATCCCCTGGCGATAGTTGCTTACTACTTAATTTTGAAAGAGACTTCCAAGGATTATCCTTAGTTCCATTATTAGAATCACTTCCGATTGAACTCAAATAAAAATTTGTTTGATCATCATTGTTATCTCCTCCAGACCCACCTCCACTATCATTATCATTATCTCCTCCATTGCCACTGTTCCCGTTTCCACCAGTGTTCGAATCGTTTATATCAGCTTCACTACTACAGCTGAATATTATAAAAATTAGGATGAAAAACTTAAAAAGATTAATTTTCATTTTGAAATTTTTTTCAAATTATTAAAATAATGCATAAAAAAATAATCTATTTAGTTTTATTCTTTTCTTTTTGTTTTGTTTTTAATTCATGTAGTAGTGATGACAATTCTGCTAATGAAAATGTCAACGTTGATGATAATAATTCTGATAATAACAGTACTAGCTCAGGTTATATTCCACAAAACTACAGCCTAATAAAAGAAGATAATTTTAACTCCTTTAATACGGAAAATTGGTCTAAAGGTCTAACTCACGATAGTGATCCTACAATTAGAATGAAATGGAACAAAAACACAGGTGGAGAAAATTTACTTAATGACAATTATGCTGGATACTTAATGGATAATAATGTATATGTTAAGAATGGGATGCTTTATCTTGAAAATAAAAAAGAGTCCATTTCAGGCACAGATCCTATTGGGGAATTTAATTACTCGACAGGCTGGATAAATTCTTTACAAAAAATAAATTTTAATGGGACTGAAAATGGAATATACATTGAATTAAAAGTAAAATTTCCTAAAGGCGATAAAGTTTGGCCAGCTATATGGCTAATTGACGATTCAGAAAATAGAGTTTGGCCACCTGAAATTGATATTTGGGAATATTTTGGCCAGTTTTTTAGAACAAATAGAAAAGATGAAATGTGGTTGAGATATATATATGGTCTATGGAATGACAAAAAGGATCATAGCTCTGCATTAGAGAATTTTCAAAGCACATATAACTCATCAACTCAGTTTCACATATATGGATTTAATTGGACCAATAGTGATATGAAGTGGTATATTGATGGACAATTAGTTCATACTAAAACAAAAGGAACTGAAGTGCCTAATTTGGATTGGCCTAATAAAACTATGTGTATGGTAATGAATAATGGACTTATGAGAGTTGTTGATGAAGGAAATACCACCTTTCCAAATTCATTAATAATCGATTACCTTAGAATTTATCAAAAAGATAATTAGTAAATTTTATGAAAGAAAAAATTATTAGATCATTAGTTGTAGCTCTTATGTTTTTATTGACTGTAATTATTGTTCAATATTTGAGTCAAAGCTGAAAAAACTTCAAATAATGATTTTGATTTATTAACTTTAAAATAATAAAAGTTTTATTTGGGTCTTTTAATTCTTTACGGCTTTCTAACTATATGCCTATCCTTTTTGTGTTCAATTTTGGAAGCTGTCCTTCTGAGTATCAATCCTACTTATATTAAGATTAAAATAAAAGAAGGAAAAAAATATGCAGAAAAACTTCAAGGCTTAAAAAAGTCAATAGACGAACCACTAATTATAATTTTAACTCTTAATACTATTGCTCATACTGTAGGTGCAATAATGGTTGGGGTACAAGCTAAAATTGCATATGCTACATTAAATATCGATAACAGCTATTCATTACTAGGAATGTCTGTGTCTGAGGATTTATTAGTTGGTATTGTATCAACCATAATGACCTTTTTGGTATTGATTTTATCAGAAATTATTCCTAAAACTATCGGAGCTAATTATTCACACAAGCTTGCTCCTTTCACAACAGTTTTATTATCCTCAATTCTGCCTGTTTTTAAATACACTGGCTTGCTTTGGATTCTACAATTTTTTACAAGAATTGGATTTAATGAAAATAAAGCATCTATTTTTAAAAGAGAAGATATTTCAACAATTGCTGAAATAGCAGAGGAAGAGGGCATAATTAAAGAAAAAGATTCGGACTTTATTCAAAATATAGTTAAGCTAGAAAATGTACAACTAAAAGAGATTATGACTCCTTTTTCAGTTATGAAAATAGCAAATGAAAACTCTTCGATTAATGACTTTTATATCAAAAACAATAACCTACCATTTTCTAGAATTCCTATTTTTTTAAATAATAAAAATAATATTGATCACTATGTTCTTAAAGACACAATATTGGAGAAAATAATTCAAAAGAAAGGCTCACTCAAGCTTAGAGATATAAAAAGAAAACTAATAAAGGTTGACTATGAATCTGCAGTCCCAGCATTGTTTGATAGATTGCTCAGAGAGAGAGAACATATATCTTTAGCAACGAAAAAAAATGGTGATATTATGGGTTTGGTTACTTTAGAGGATATAATAGAAACAGTTTTTGGACTGGAGATTGTAGACGAGTCTGACACTGTTGTAGATCTACAAGTTCTTGCAAGACAAAAGAAGAACAAAGTAAAAAAGTAAAATAAAAAAGGGAATGGTTTGAAAACCATTCCCTTTTAAATTTAAATTGAAGTTTTATTAAAACCCGCCATACTGTTTAAGAATTCTCAAACTATAATTTGTAAGATCCTCTGTTTTTCCTCTACTCTTAAGATATTCTGCTTGGCCATCAGCATTATTTTCCTCAATATGTACCTTCCATAACATTAAAGACTGTAAATTATCAGCTCCAAAAGCAGCCCAATGTGTTGCTCCACCAGGTGCTCCTACATCGTATGTCCCGAAAAGCATTGCATTTCCTTCATAATCCCAAACTTCTTCCATGCCTTTAGTATGAGCTGGAATGAATTTTTCTGGTTCATAAACAATGCCTTCATATAATTGAAAATAGCCTTTGCTAAATGGGTCTACACCATTTGAAGATATAATTCTTCCAGTATAGCTAGGACCTCTTTTTTCAATAAATTCAAGTCTATCAGCATAAAACTTTTGCCAATCAGCTCTAGTTTTTGAACCTTCAACCATTCCTGAATTTCCTAACTCTCCAAAATAAACTATTCTATGAGTTCCTGAAACATCTCCACGATCCATACGTTCAAGATAAAGACCTCCGGATTTGAATTCAACACCCTCGAAAAATGAATCATACAATGCAGCAAGATCAGATTGAGCACCAGGCTTAACATCAAAATACTGAACTGTAAAAGTATTTGTTTGTGATAATGCTATATTGAAAAATAAGCTAAAAAATAAAAGTGTAAATAATTTTTTCATAATATAAATTTTATTCAATTTATATTATTTTCAATGAGATTTCATACACGAAATTTAAAAATATTAGCTACTTGAAAACTTGATAATTTTTACTAGAATAAATTGAATAATATTTAAAAAACTTTGAGTTTAATTAAATAATTTATTCAAACCATCTATAAATTATGCTCATAAAATAAGCATTCTTTAAAAGAATTTTAACGATGAAAAATAGAATGGCAAAAACTGAAGTTATGATTCCTGCTTTTTTAAGTCTTTTCCACATAGCGAATTAATACATTGCTTTTATATATTCAATTTCTAACTTAAAGTCTCCTTCTTGTTTGTCAGAAATTTGTATACCTAACTCGCTTATTTTTTCAATGTCAGGGGCTGGATAATCTGAGTAGGTAAATCCTCTCCATGTTGGCTTAAAATCTTCTAATAAAATCTCAACTTCAGTCCATTTATCTTTTGAAGAATTGAAGTCAGCTGAATAAGATGCTCTTCTGTTATTTTGTCTAATTCTTAAGTAGTATGAATTCCCATCTCCTTTCAATTTTATTTTAAATGATTTAACACCAGCTAATGTTTGTTCTTTAAAACGATGTCTTGTTGATGCAAATCCTCCATTATTTTCTAAAGATAAATAACCGCTAAAGATTAAATTATTTTTATCATTCATCGACAAGTTTGATTTTGAAACACCTCCCATCACATCATCATTTACTATGCTCCAATTTTGCATGCCAATATTTTGTTTTGGGTTTATTAAATCAATGCTTTGACTATTCATTGTAACTGAAATTAATATAATAATTAGTTTCTTCATTTTTCAAAGTTAGTTTAGAACTTGTAAAGAATAATTAAGTATCAGAGCACTTAATACAAAGTAAGTTATTGCTGGAAGAATCCTTGAAATATTATCTTTTATTTTAATTCTCACAAGAATTGCAAAAAACATCATAATTGATAAACCAAGTGAAGATGCAATTAAAATTATATTAAACTTTAAACCTAAAATAAGACCAATAGCTCCTAATATTTGAAGAACTGAAATTATTTTTCTGTATTGACTAAAACCCCACCTATCAAATTCATTAATCATTCTTTTAGAGAATAAAGAATTAAAGCCATATACTAGAAATGAGATGCCGGTAAAAGCTATAATTGCATTTGCAAATTCCATTTAGATCATACCATAATTGAATGCAGCAACAAATAATGACATAATTAAGAATATCAATGATGGTAAGAATTTAATTACAGGATTTTGAACTTTGAAATGTGAATATTGGGCACAAATCATAAAAAATGCCATGGATAATGCTCCATAAAAAACAACATCATTATACCAAATACCTACTAATAAAATTGCTGAGATAGATATCTTGGAGGATCCAACAACGTTTCTGAGTAAATCCGAATAACCATAATGCTTAAATTCAACAACGATATTATTATACCTAAATGTCCAAATGTACAATACTGAAACCGCTACAATTACTTGACAAGCTAAAGCTATATTTTCCATGAATATAATATACGTAATTTTTGGATATAAGCTCTACAACATATTAATAACCAGAGTTTTTAAGGCTACTAATCTACAATTTCAATTTTTCCTGCTAGGATAAAATATGCAGGAGCTATTGGAAAGAGCCCTAAAATTATATGACCATACATTGCTAAATCTGGAATATAATCAACAGTTGAAGCAAAATAGGCTCCAAAAAAATTAATGATAGATAAGCTTATCATTATTTTAGGAACTGCTGATTTTGCAATGACACTTCCATCTCTAGTCAATGGTGGTAGTTTATTTGGAATAACAAGAATAGCTTGAATTAACCATAGGGAAGCAAGTGCAAGATTAATAGGATCCGAGCTCCCTGAATAAATAATTATTTGATCAACTATAATTAAAACAGCTACTATTAAATATGCATAATTAAAATAAAGCCTGTTTTTTTTTACAATACTATAAACAACTGTAATTATACAAAGGGAAAATATTAATGTTTTTATTATCTCCATTTTTATTTTTTTTAGTTGTCTGCACTATGTAGTTCAAAATATTTAACATCAGCTTTCTTTTCCAAAAGATTAACATCCCACATTACAAAGTTCATAGCTCCATTATTAATAGCGTCTAAAAAATAAAACTTCATTAAAGCATCAGTTCTTTTCCATGAACCTTTAATTGGAGTGGAAATAAGAGTTCCATCATTTAATATTGTTCTTGCATCACCATCCAATGTACCACTTGTTTTTGAAGAGTTTATAGATGCAACTTTGAGCTTGACAAAAACTAAACCGTAGCCAGTTATATTGCCTTCAAAATTCATAATTGAGTAGCCATCCCCTGGACTAACTAAGACTATGTCCAAAGTACCTCCACCTTTAGGCTCTGATAAATCTTGAGAAAAAGAGTTAAAAATAAATGCGAAAGAAAGTAAAATAAATAATATAGTTTTTTTCATAATGATATTTTTATCTAAATATAATTAAAGAGAAAAAATTATTTTAAAATTTCAATTAAATTCTCAGGGTCTGTAAAAAATGCAAGAACTAATATTGCAAAAAAACCACAAATTATAAAAAAGGAAATCTTGAATGCATTCATTGACTTAGTTGCCAAATAAATTATTGTTGGAATAATAAGTATAAATATGTTATACATAATTATCATAAAAAAAATCATAAATAATAATTCTCCCGTACTTTCAGTTCTATCAAAATCCCCATAAACTACAATATTAAATATTGATACAATTGATGATATCAAAATGTACTTTAAAAATTTTTTCATTTTAAATAAAAAATATTTCAATTCAAATCTTTTGGAGACATTGCTCTTATATCTTTGTTGACCATTAAATCTTGATAAATCATTTCGGTAACAATATTCCAATCTTTATTCTCGATCCAATTAGGATTAATCAATCTATCTTCCCAAGATGATAATAACTTGAATAATGAATCATGTACGGACGGCTCTATAAGTTTTAAATCTAAATCCTCAAAAAAATTATTTTCTATATTATAAAGAACAGTTGAAGTGTCATTTAATCTTATAAGCTTATAATTGCCTGATCGAACTGTTGCCATTTTATCTTTTCTCCAAAATAAGTTTTCATTTTGAATAGTATTATCATTTATATAATTCATAATATTTTTTCCATCAGCATTCACCATTAATTCATCATTTACTTTTGAAACTTCCAAACTTGTTTTGAAAATATCTAAAGCAGAAATAAATCCATCAAATTGAGTATTAGATTTTATTTTGTTTTTCCAAGTCATTATCATTGGAGTTTTTATACCTCCTTCATACTGATTTCCCTTCCAGCCCTTGAAAGGGAAAGGGGATGCATTATTTGACATTGCTGCACCATTATCGCTTAAAAAATAAATGATTGTATTGTCATATTGATTGTTTTCTTTTAATGCATCCATAACATTCCCGATAGCTTCATCCATAGACCACATCATTGACGCATAAACTTTCCTAGGATTATCTTTAAATTTTTCCAAAACTTCTTCTTTTGCCTGCATTGGAGTGTGCGGAGCGTTAAATGATAAGAAAAGAAAAAATGGATTATTTGATTGATTATTTTTATCAATAAAACTAATTGCTTTTTCACCTAACACATCAGTTAAATAACCTTCAAACTTTGTCTGACTATAATTTTCAACCACATTTCTAATGCTTTTTCTATTCACTTCATTTGGATTATAAAAATAATTTCTAGCGCCCGAAATAAATCCCCAGAAATAATCGAATCCATTTTTTAAAGGATGGTTTTGTGTCTTATCTCCAAGATGCCATTTTCCAATTAGTCCAGTAGTGTAACCTTCAGTTTTTAGCGCTTCTGCAATTGTAATTTGATTTGGATCAAATGAATTATTTACGTCACTGTCTAAATTACACTCATGGCCAAAACGCTGTTGATACATTCCAGTTAATAAACCGGCTCTTGATGGGCTACAAACAGAAGCTGAAACATATGCATTATTAAATGTAACACCATCTAAAGCTAATTGATCAAGGTTAGGAGTTTTAATTTCATCACTGCCCATGAAACCAAAGTCAGAATAGCCAGCATCATCAGCTAAAATTATTATAATATTGGGCTTTGAATCATTAATGCTAGAACAGGAAAGTAATGTTAAAATACATCCAAAAAAAAGGGCTAGTTTTTTCATTTTTTTGGTTTTGGTAAAAAAGCGATTACAATAATTAATAATGGAATTATAAAACTTCCCCACATTGGTGAAAAACTTTTTTCAAAAACCTCACCCTTTGCCTCTGAGATAGCCATTTCTGTTGTATATGCACTGTAATCCGAAGCAATCATCAAAATAGTCAGTAATACAGCGCAAACTATTGCAAAGATTTTTTGATTTTTCATTTAATTATTGCTTTTTTTATTTTTCCAATTATAATTTTTTATTCTTTTCTGATAATGTTTCTTTGGTTTAGGCAATAGATTTCTTGTATAATAGTTTTTGTCATCCATTAACTCATCTTCCTTTCTTTTTTTCTCTTGTTTCATTTCCCAAACAAAAGACATAAAATAAGTTAGTGATATAATCACACCAATAAAAAGGATTAATATATTCATTTATAAAGTAGTTTTTTCATTTTTATTATAATCTTAATTAAGTTAAAAAAATTATATTTAAAACTTATGAGTGACATATTAAATGCTATTGGGAATACACCAATTGTTAAGCTAAAAAATATAGTCCCTATTGGATGCGGGGAAATTTATGTTAAACTCGAAGCATTTAACCCAACTGGATCAAAAAAAGACAGGATGGCACTATCAATGATTTCGGGAGCTGAAAAAAGAGGAGTTTTAAAAAAAGGGATGACTGTGGTAGAATATTCGGGTGGCAGCACTGGTGCAGGTTTGGCATTTGTTTGTTCACTTAAAGGCTATAATTTTAGACTAGTTACTGCAGATGTATTTGGGAAAGAAAAAATTGATTTGATGAGATCATTGGGAGCTAATTTAGAAATTATCAAAAGTTCTGACGGAAAAATAAATAAAGAGCTGATTACCAAAATGATTAAAAAGGCTGATCAAATTTCAAAAGAACCAAATACTTTTTTTACGAATCAACTAAACAACACTGATGTGATCGAGGGTTTTGTTCCGTTAGGAGAAGAAATTTTAGATCAGCTAAATGGAAACATTGATGCAGTGTGCGATACTGTTGGAACTGCTGGAACCCTTATGGGCATTGCTAAAGCACTCAAGAAAGCTAAGTCAAATTGTAAAGTTGTTGCAGTTGAGCCTTCCAGTTCACCGATTTTATCGAAAGGAATTAAAGGCTCACACAATGTTGAAGGTGTTGGTTTAGGTTTTGTTCCAAATATCTATGATGACAAGCTCGTTGATAATGTGATATCTATAGACGAGAGTGCAGCTCGAAAAATATGTAAAGATCTTGCTAAAAAGGAAGGTATATTTTGTGGCACGTCAAGCGGAATGAATGTAGCTGCAGCAATCCAAATTTCAAAGAAACTTGGTCCTAAATCAAGGGTTGTGACTGTTGCTTGTGATACTGGTTTAAAATATCTTTCTGAAGGATTATTTGACGATTAATTAAATAATTCTCAGGTTTGAAAAATGATTTAAAATTTTAATTATTTATTTTTAACATATGAAAAAACTTATTTATTTCTCGATTATTATTATATCTTTTAATTACTCATTTGCTCAGGATTATTTTTTAGAAAATTTTGGTCCTTACAATGAAAATATCCAAAGTCCTGAAGAGTTTTTAGGATATGAAATCGGAGATCAGCATACTAGACATGATCTAATTTTAGCATATTTCAAATATTTATCCTCTGTATCTGAAAGAGCAAACTTGATCAACTATGGTAAATCATATGAAGGTAGAACACTCACTCTTCTAAGTATCTCATCTGAAGAAAACTTAAAAAACTTAGAAGAAATAAAAACAGAACACTTAAAGTCTACCATTCCCGGATCGATAAAAACTATTAACGAAAACTTGCCTATAATAATCAACTTAGGATACGGAATCCATGGAAATGAGCCATCGGGCAGCGAAGCAGCTTTACTAACTGCATATACTTTGATTGCATCAAAAAATAAAAAAATTAATCGACTTACAACTGACTCAGTTGTATTTATTGATCCAACTTTAAATCCTGATGGTAGAGACAGACATTCGCAATGGGCAAACCAATATAAGTCAATAAATTTAGTAGCAGACTCCAATGATGCTGAGCATAACGAATCATGGCCGAGAGGACGAACAAATCACTATTGGTTTGATTTAAATAGAGATTGGCTTTTGGCAATTCACCCTGAAAGCAGGGGGAAACTTAATTGGCTTCATGAGTGGTATCCAAATGTTGTATTGGATGTTCATGAAATGGGGACAAATAGTAATTATTTCTTTGATCCTATGAAGTCTAGCGCATCTGTTAAACCACTAATACCACAAGAAAATGTTGATTTATACCCCATTTTTGCTGAATATTATGTTAAATATATGGACAGCATAGGTTCATTCTATTATACCAAAGAATCTTTTGACGAAACTTATCCTGGTTACGGATCTACTTACTCTGACCTACAAGGTGGACTTGCTTTGCTTTTTGAGCAAGCAAGCTCTAGAGGGCATGTCCAAGAAACTAATTACGGCGAGATGACATTTGGTTTTACAATTAGAAATCAGTTTTTGAATGGAATAGCAACTGTGGAGGCTGCTGTTGATAATAAAATACTTTTAAGGGATTATCAAAAAAGGTTCTTTGAAGCATCACTTTCAGAGTTTAAAAATGAGAAGATAAAAGCCTACGAATTTGGGGATATTTATGATAAAAACAGAACTAAAGCTTTTATTGATAAATTGCAAATTCATAAAATTGAGGTTTATGAAAAAGATGACAAGTTTATAGTTCCTGTAAACCAACTGCAGTCAAGAATGGTCAAGAATTTTTTTGAAACCCATGACAAATATTTAGATAGCGTTTTTTATGATGCTTCTGCATGGTCCGTCTCTAATTTTTATAACATGAAACACAAAGCAGTGAGATCCATTGATGTTAACAAATTAACTAAAGTTAAAGATCTCGTAGTCAATAATCCAAAAGTTTCCAAATCAAACTATGCATATATTTTGGATTGGGACGATTACAATACACCTGCTGCGCTTAATCATCTTCATAAAAATGGAGTAATTAGTTATTCAGCTTACAAACCGTTTTCAATTAAAGTAAATGAAGATGACGATGTAAAAAATTTTAATCGTGGTACTGTAATGGTTCCAGTGAGCAAACAAAAAGTTGATTCAGAAAAACTTTTTGAGACTCTTAAATCAACTCAAGAAAAATTCAATCTTCCTGTTTTCAGCACTGAAACTGGGTATAGCTCATCGGGAATTGATTTAGGAAGTAATTTTTTCAGGATAAATAAAAAAGTAAAAGTTGCAATGCTAATTGGTGATGGGGTAAGCTCATATGAAGCTGGAGAAGTATGGCATTTATTAGATACAAGGGTGCACATTCCCTTGACAAAAATTAGACTCAATCAATTCAATAGAACATCATTGGATAAGTATACCACCCTTGTGATGGTTTCAGGGAGCTATAATCAAATTTCTGAATCTGGTATTAAAAAAATAAAGGATTGGGTTGGTAAAGGGAATACTTTAATTACGATTGGATCAGCATCTAGCTGGGCTATTAAAAAAGAGGTTGTAGAGGAATCATTAGTTGAGACCAAAAAAGATACCATATTCTCTAGAAAAAGATACATTGATGCAAGAGAATATTCTGGAAGAGAAAGAATAGGTGGATCGATTTTGAAAGTAGATTTAGACCTTACCCACCCACTAGCATTTGGTTACAGGGACCAGTCAATTCCTGTCTATAAAAACAATAATGTTTTTTTAAACAAATCAAAAAGCGATTATTCTTCAGTTGCCATTTACTCCAAAAATCCTCACATAGATGGTTATGTGTCTAAAAAAAACATGGAAAATAATTTAAAAGGTGCTGCGTCTTTAATTGTTTCTGATTCAGGTTCTGGAAGAGTTGTACTTTTTGCTGATAATCCAAATTTTAGAGGAACTTGGTATGGTACAAATAAACTTTTTTTAAATGCTATTTTTTTTGGGGCAAATATTTCTGTTCCCAAATAGCTTAATGCTTTGGGCGTTTAATGATTTGACCAAACGAAAGGCAAAAGAAAAAGCTGATAGTATTCTAAATTAGAAAACAATGAAAAAACTACCAACTTGGGCAAAAGTTATTATTATTATAATTGCCTTACCAATTGGATATAAACTTGGCTATACAATTATGTATTGGTTATTGGACTTGCTAAACTTTTAAAAATGAAAAAACTAATTCTACTATTAATATTTATTCCACTTGCTTTATTTGCACAAGAGGAAGAAATTACTCTTAAAACGAAATCAGGAGATATTAAAGGTTCTTTATTAATACCCTCTGTTTCAGAAAAAGTGCCGGTAGTATTGATAATTGCAGGTTCGGGACCAACGGATAGAAACGGTAATAATCCAATAATGACCAATAACTCTCTAATGATGCTTGCAAATGAGTTAAAAAAAAATGGTATAGCATCAGTAAGGTATGATAAAAGAGGAATTGGAGAAAGTACGAACTCAGGGCTGCAAGAAAGTGATTTAAGGTTCGAAAATTATGTGGATGATGTTGAGGATTGGGTTGAGTTATTAAAAGAAAATAATAGGTTCTCCGAGATTATTGTGCTTGGTCACAGTGAAGGGGCATTAATTGGTATGATTGCATCACAGAAAAACGAAGTGAAAAAGTTTGTATCTGTCGCAGGAGCTGGAATTTCGGCTGGTGATATAATTCGAGAGCAATTGAAAGCTCAACCTGCAGTTATTTTAAATCAATCATTGCCGATTATTGAAAAACTTGAGAATGGAGAAAGGGTAGAAAATATACCACAAATGCTTTATCCTCTTTTTCGTCCTAGTGTACAACCCTATATGAT
>ENA-OSEY01001641-OSEY01001641.1-marine-metagenome-genome-assembly--contig:-NODE-1641-length-15172-cov-9.746274_pt1 | contig 15172 bp, 19 predicted proteins | sample MGYA00248465_ERZ534230 | MGnify/ENA primary metagenome ERZ534230 (study PRJEB26409, sample SAMN06344110) | marine metagenome | isolation source: Sea water from surface | place: Atlantic Ocean:Southern...
TGGTGGGTGGGCTGCTATTATTATAGACGATAAAAAAAAAATTCAGATAAAGGGGAGCAAAAAAGATACCACAAATAATCAAATGGAATTACTTGCTACAATAAAAGCTCTTAAAAAAATTCCTAAAGGAAGCAATGTTCAGATTTTCACAGACTCTAAATATGTGAAATCAGGAATAACTGAATGGATAAATAATTGGAAAAAAAATGGATGGAAAACAGCTAGTAAACAACCTGTTAAAAATAAAGATCTCTGGACTGAATTAGATCAAATGACTAATGAATTTCAAATAAAATGGAGTTGGGTCAAAGGCCACTCTACAGATGTTTTAAACAATGAGGTAGATTTAATTGCTAGAGAAGCTGCAAATTCTTAATACAATCAATTAAAGAAAATCCCTAAATTTATTTAGAATTTAATTTACAGGAATTGTAAAGCTTGGAGAGTAAGTTCTATGTTTATCTGTTATCGCATCAGTAATACCAAGATCAAAAAACAAAACACTCGCACCTAATTTTGCACCTTCAATACTACTAGCAATACCACCAACGCCAGTTTTTCCTGTTTCGGTTTTACAATTATATCTTAAAATATCATCTGATCTTCTTATCATAAATGTTCCAGGAACTTTGCCGCTCCATGATCCTCTCTTGTTTGTGAGATTACATGTTCCTTCACTACCATCACTAAAAGATAGGGCAACAGGTGTGTTAGGATCATTAACTATAGTAGCACACGAAGCTAATAGAATTGATGACAAAATTGCTAAGATCCATCTTTGCATATAAATAATCTATTACAATTTTAATTAAACTTAAACTAAATAATATCTAAAATACCCTCTGCTGAGGATATACCACAATCTTTAGTTTCTTTTTCCTCTTGAATGATATGCACTTTAAGATTTTCTATAACCATTGCATAACGGCTTGATCTCATGCCCATACCTTTTGAGTTTCTATCAACTTCAGCACCTATTAGCTTAGTAAATGACAAATAAGGATCAGCTAACATAGTTATATTTTCTCCTATATTATTCGCCTCACCCCAAGCATTCATTACATAAGGGTCATTAACAGCTAAGCAAAATATTTTATCAATACCTTTATCTAAGATTTGTTGAGCATTTTTAACATAACCTGGTAAATGAAATTTAGAGCATGTAGCTGTAAATGCACCAGGTAAACCAAATAATATTATTTTTTTTGATCCTAATACCTCAGATATATTTTGTTCCTTAGGTTCGCCATCAACTAAATGGAAGATTTTTATATCTGGAATTTGGTCATTAACTTTTAGCTTCATAATTTACTTTTAACGAAATTTTTTACTGCCTCTGTATCATTTTTTAATAGTTGAAAATTTTCCTCTTTACTATGAACATATTGTAGCTCTTTAGGTAGTTCTTCATGTTTATTTATAGCCTTATCTGTAGCAGCTGGAAATTTACATGGATGTGCAGTAGATAAAACTACACAATCACTAAAATTTAGCTTATTTGCAGCCCCTACTCCAACTGCAGTATGAGGATCTAATATGACACTACTTTTGTCAAAATGTTGTTTAATAATTTCTAAAGTTTCATTTTCATCACAACTTTCTGAAATAAAATCTTTTTGGATAATGTCTAAGTTTGATTTTTCTATTTTATATTCATTATTCTTAACTTTTTTCATTATATCTGATGTAATGCCAGAATTAGAATTATTCACATAATAAATTAATCTTTCAAAATTACTTGCTAACTGAATATCCATACTTGGAGAAAGTGTTTCTTTAACTTTTTTTGAAATATAATCACCTTTAGAAATTGCTCGATGCAAAATATCATTCTCATTAGTTGCAACAATAAGTTTATCTATGGGCAATCCCATTTCTTTTGCAAGATAACCTGCAAAAACATCTCCAAAGTTTCCTGTTGGTACTGAAAAAGAAATTGGTTTGTCACTATCAAGTTTAAAATAAGTATAAAAATAATAAACAGCTTGAGCTATAATTCTTGCCCAATTAATAGAATTAACCCCTGACATATTGATTGAATTTGAAAAATCTAAATCTGAAAACATTTGCTTAACAATATTTTGGCAGTCATCAAAATTTCCATCAATTGCGATATTGAAAACATTTTCATCTTCAACTGTTGTCATTAATTTTCTTTGAACTGGTGAAATTCTATTATTAGGATGTAAAACGAAAATATTTAAATTTGATTTACCTCTAATTGCATCAATAGCAGCTGCCCCTGTATCACCTGAAGTAGCCACAACAATGTTAATTTTTTTATCATTTTTAGTTAAGTAATATTCATACAAATTACCAATAAATTGCATAGCAACATCTTTAAAAGCTAGTGTTGGTCCATGAAAAAGTTCTAACAATTTTAGATCGCCAAGATTTGAGATTTTAATAACTTCTTTTTCTCTAAAAGTTGAATAAGATTTTTCAATTAACTCAGAAAGATCTTCTTTAGATATAAAATCAGATGAAAACAAATTTATTATTTCAGTAGATAAATCATAGTAATTAAGATTTTTAAGATCTGACAATTCATCTGAGCTGAATTTTTTTAGAGATGTAGGCACATAAAGTCCCCCATCATCAGCTAAACCTTTGATGAAAACCTCTTCGAAACTATATTCTTTAGAATTATCTCTTGTACTTACATACTTCATGAATTTTTTTTACCATTTTCCTATAAAATAAATAGGATTATTTATTTTATGATCTGGTCTACCAAAAATAAGACAAAAAGCAAAAATAAGTAAAAAATTGAGTAAGAAAATACCTTTTTAGCCTTCTTAATTTCAAATTTGTTTTTTTTGAATTTAAGAAGATCGTAACAGACATAGTTGTAATAAAATGTCAGTAATAAAGAAACAATAAGAAATGTTTCACCAACAAACCCAATATAATAAGGCAAAATTACTATTGGTAACATTATTAATGAATAAACAAATATATTCTTCTTTGTCTCCTCAATTCCATTAGTAATCGGTAACATTGGGATTTTAGCTTTTTGATAGTCATCTGCTTTATAAAGGCTAAGAGCCCAAAAATGAGATGGGGTCCAAAAAAATATTATTAAGAAAAATGTTATTGGTTCAAATGTTAGCGAGTTAGTAGCTATTGTCCAGCCAATAACTGGAGGCAACGCTCCAGATGCTCCTCCAATAACAATGTTTTGTGGTGTTTTTCTTTTTAACCAAATTGTATAAACAAATACGTAAAATGCTATTGTTATAGATAATAGTATAGCTGATGTTAAATTTGAAAAATAATAAAGTCCGGCTACAGAAATAACTGATAGCAATGTACCAAATAAAAGAGCATGCTCCCTGTTTACTTTTCCAGTAGGAATTGGTCTAAGACAAGTTCTTGTCATTAATTTATCAAGATCAGCCTCATACCACATATTTAGAGCACCCGCAGCACCTGCACCCATAGTAACAAAAAAAATTGCAATTATTGAATTTAGAAAAGAAACCGAAACTGGAGCCGTTAATAAACCAACAGCACAAGTAAAAATAACCAAAGACATTACTCTTGGCTTCATTAATAATAAAAGATATTTAAAGTACGATAAAAAACTTATTGAAACTGATTTTTTTTTAATTGTATTTGTGGTCACTACTACTCAACATTCAGTGAAACAAATATTACAAGTAATATAACACCCGCTATTAAGATATGATTTCCAAGATCAAAAATTCCTACTTTGCTGTTTTTCTTATCAATTAATCTTCTACGCAAAGGTATTTGATCATAAGGATTTATAGAGACTTTATCTCCCTGTTCTTTCTGATTTTCTAATTTAACTGAATAGCCAAACCAAACAATATAAATAAAGAAAACAAATAAAATTAAGAAGAAAGCTAAATATCCGTATGCATCCATTTTAAGCTCCACCTCCAACTACAAAATAAAATAATCTTGAAAATAATGTATACTGAAATTCAGCTGCCATTAAAAATATGAAGCAAGCTATAGCTGTCATTGGCCATAAAAGAACGTTTACCAATGCATATCTTTCCCAAAATAGGTGCATGAAAAATGCCATTATCAGCCCGGCTTTTAGGAACATGAAGAATAATATTAATGACCATCTTAGCATTCCTTGGAATTGATACCAGTCGACCATGTAAGAAAAAAAACTGAGTACGAATAACAAAGTCCAAATCCAAAGATAAATTCCAATTTTATGTGTGGAAGCTTCCTCTTTTTTGTCTGTTTTTTCAATATTATTTGTATTTTCCATAATTTATTTTACCACAAGTAAAAGAATGCAAAAATAAAAACCCATACAAGATCTACGAAGTGCCAATAAAGACCTAAAATCTCAATTTCTACATAATCGCCCTTTAATTTTGTGAACCATCCTTTTTTGCCTTTTTCGTAGTGGCCAGCAAACACTTTATAAGTATATATAAATAAAAAGATTACTCCGATAGATACGTGAAAGCCATGAAAACCAGTTATCATAAAGAAAAATGATCCAAATTGAGCAGCTCCAAATGGATTTTCCCAAGGTCTCACACCTTCATGAATTAATTTTGACCACTCATAAGCCTGCATTCCAACAAAAGTTAAACCGCCGAGCGCAGTCGCCAATAATAGCCATCCACACATTTTTCTATTTTTTTCGTATCCATATTTAACAGCGATAGCCATTGTTCCACTACTGGTGATCAAGACAAAGGTCATAAGAGCAATCAGTAATAACGGAACAGGTACACCAAATGCCTCTAGTGCAAATACTTCACTAGGGTTTGGCCACTCGACAGGAGTTGAACCTCTTCCTTTCATGTATGAAATTAAAAAACAACTAAAAACAAAAGTATCACTTAATAGAAAGATCCACATCATGGCTTTACCCCAATGTACACCTTTGAACATTGTTTGGTCTGACGCTGTGTCAGACGCCATTCCCTTAAACCCTGGTTTAAGTTCGAAGCCGTCTATTTTTGGTTCAGACATTTATTTCTCTTATGTTTTTTCTACTTCTGTATGTATTACTTCACTCGGAGCAGTAGTTTGTGGAATATAATCTTCCTTAGCTCCTGGAACACTAAAGTCATATGGCCATCTATGCACAACCGGAAGTCTGTCACCGAAATTACCATGTTCTGGTGGAACAGTAGAAGTGTACCATTCTAGTGAATTAGCTTTCCAAGGATTTTGCTCAGCCTTTTTACCTGTTTTTAATGTTTTAATTATATTGAAGATTAAAATAAATTGTGCAGCGCCAACTATGAATGCTGCAATACTAATAAATTCATTCATTCCCACTGCTGATGTCATATATGGACTATCATACATTTCAAAATATCTTCTTGGAACTCCAATAAATCCTAAATAGTGCATCGGGAAGTAAATGGAGTAAGCACCCAAGAAAGTAATCCAGAAATGCCATTTTCCAAGACCTTCGTCTAACATTTTCCCCGCAACTAATGGGAACCAGTGATAAACTGCACCCATAATTACCATCAACGGTGCAATACCCATTACCATATGGAAGTGCGCTATCACAAAATAAGTATCTGATAATGGAACATCAACTGATACGTTTCCTAAAAATATTCCAGTAATTCCACCATTAACAAACGTTACAATAAAACCTAAACACCACAACATAACTACGTTAATTCTTATATTTCCTCTCCATAAAGTTAGTATCCAGTTATAAACCTTCATGGCTGTTGGAACCGCAATAATTAATGTAGTTGTTGCAAAGAAGAAACCAAACCAAGGATTCATTCCGCTTACATACATGTGGTGTGCCCAAACAAAGAAACTTAATGCTCCAATTCCAACAATTGCCCACACCATCATTCTGTATCCAAAAATATTTTTTCTAGCATGAACAGAAATTAAATCTGAAACTATTCCAAATGCAGGAAGCGCAACAATATAAACCTCAGGGTGTCCAAAGAACCAAAACAAGTGTTGGAAAAGAATTGGGCTTCCACCACCATATTCTAGAACTTCACCAGCCTTTAATATTGTTGGCATGAAGAAACTAGTTTGTAAAACCTTATCTAAAGTCATCATTATGGCACTTACCAATAATGCTGGAAATGCTAACATTGCAAGCACTGTAGCTGTAAATATACCCCAGACTGTAAGGGGCATTCTCATTAATGTCATTCCTCTAGTTCTAGCTTGAAGAATTGTAATCATGTAATTTAGTCCACCCATTGTAAATCCAATTACAAAAAGAGATAAAGAAATAAGCATTAATAAAATTCCCATTCCTGCTCCAGGAGTACCTTCTAAAATTGTTTGAGGAGGATATAAAGTCCATCCAGCTCCTGTAGGACCACCTGGTACAAAGAAACTTGCCATCAAAACTGCAACGGCAACAAAGAACATCCAAAAACTTAACATGTTTACATATGGAAAAACCATATCTCTTGCCCCAACCATTAATGGTATTAAATAATTACCAAATCCTCCAAGAAATAGTGCGGTTAAAAAATAAACTACCATTATCATTCCATGCATGGTTACGAATTGATAATAATGTTCTGCAGTCATGAAACCAGCTAACTCTGGAAAACCTAGTTGAAGTCTCATTAACCAAGATAAAATTAATCCAACTACTCCAGTAAAAACCGCAGTTAAAAAATATTGAACACCAATTACTTTTGCATCTTGGCAAAATACCCATTTCTCAATAAAACTGTGTGGATGGTATAATTCTTGTTCACCAACTTCTGAAGGTCTTACATAATCTATGTCAGGATTCACTGAACCTGTTGAACCATCCATTACCTCTGATGATTGTGCTTGATAAGATTTATTATTATCGTATTCGTCTGACATATTTTTTATCCTTTATATATATATTTTTTTTAATTATTAAATTGTTATTTTTTAGCTAATTTGTTCCCATCTACGTTTAATTTTTCATATCTAGCAGATAATTGTTCGAAAGTTTCTTGTTCTCCTAACCAAGCTTCGTAATCAGCTTTATCCTGAACTTCAACACCACCTCTCATAGCATAGTGTCCAACTCCACAATACTCTGCGCATAAAACTTCATATTCTCCAACTTTGTTAGGTTCAAACCAATAAAAAGTTACTGTTCCAGGCACTGCATCCATTTTTGCTCTGAACTGAGGTACATACCAGTTATGAAGTACATCTACAGATCTCAATAAAATTTTTACAGGTCTATTATTTTCTAAATTTATTACATCACTTTCGACCATTATGTCATCTTTACCAAATGGATCATCTGGATTGATACCAAACGGATTATTATCTGCAATGTTCCTGACTTGGGTTGTTCCTAATTTTCCATCTTTACCTGGTAACCTATATTGCCATCCCCACTGCCATGCCATTACATCAACTTCGATTGCATTTTTTGGAACATTTACATATTGATTCCAAATTATAAGTCCAGGCGCTAGCAGAGCAGCAACTCCTAATGTCGTTGCCCAAGTTAAAATTTTTTCTAATTTTTTGTCTTCAGGTTTATATTCTGCTCTTCTATCCTCTTTATGTTGGTATCTAAAAACGCAATAGATCATGAATAGACAAACGGCAACAAAAACTCCTCCACCTACCCAGAAAGTAAGTGTGATTGTATCATCCATTCCTTTCCAATTAGATGCTATGTCTGTCCAATACCAAGGTGTAAAGATATGAAATAGTATCGATCCGATGATGACTAGTAAAAATATAATTCCTGCATGCATAGTGCCTGTATAGAATAATAATTTTATAAATACCTATGACAAAATGTCATAAAACATATTAATTATACTAATATAATCAATATATTTATGTTTGGTAAATTAGGTATTTTAATAACAATACTTGCCCTAGTTTTAGCTTTCTATTTTGTAATTTCTTTAGGCGCTGGAAGATTTTCAAAAGGAGAGGCTAAACCTGAAACAAAGAAATATCTTAGATCAGTAAACATTTTGCTAATAATTATTGCAGTGTTTGGATCTGTGTTAGTTTTATTTCTTTAGAATTAATCTAAGCAATCAAAGATTTACAAAATTCAATTACAGTATCATTGTACGCAAACATTATTGTAAAAAATACTAACCAAACAATAAATAAAAATAACCAGTATAACGAAAGTGCGTTAATACTTTTTTCTTCTTTTTTGTATTCACTCTCCTCTGATTTAAAAATTCTTGAACTTACTTTACCCCAGAAAAAAAGTCCTCCTAACAAATGTATACCATGCAACGCAGTGAAGAAGTAATAAGATGAGAAATAAGTATTAGTTGAAACAAAATTTCCAGTTTGCATTAATTGATACCACAGAGCTAATTGAAGGAATAAAAATATATAACTTAGTCCACCAACATAAATTAAATTCTTTTTAATTGAACTTGTAATTCCATTTTTTAAATCTTTACTTATCTTATTAAAAAATATTGTTACTAAAATTAAAACTAATGTATTTATCCAAAGTAAATTTGTTTTAAGAATAAAAGTCGTGTCCTGTTCAGGTGGAAGTGAGTAAAGGTAACCAGTGAAAATTAAACTAAATAAAGTTGTGCTCACTCCAAATATAATTATTACTGCTGACATTTGATTTGATATTTCAAATGTTTTGCCTGAGTGGCCACTGTCTATAACTGCTTGGTTTTGTTCCCAAGGTTTCTCAGTTAATGCGCCAAATAATTTCTTTATCAAAGACATATTATTTATATAGTCCGAATATATAATTTTACAATAATGAAATTAAAAACCTCCATTGCAGTATTAACAGGATGCTTAACTATATTCTTATTTTTAATGCTTCCTGTCTTTTTATCAATGAAAGAACAAAAAGATCAATCAGTCGCAGCATTCAAGGGCTCAGATTTTGAGCTTAAAGATATGAACAATAATATAATAACTCAAGAGTCCTTTAACGGACCTTTGACTGCAATTTTTTTTGGTTTTACAAATTGTCCTGACATATGTCCAATGACATTAAATAAAATGGATATAGTTATGAATAGAATTAAGAAAAATAAAAAAAAAAATATAAAAGTATTTTTTATTAGCGTTGATCCTAAAAGAGATACTCCTGAAGTAGTAAAAGATTATCTTAGCAATTTTGATAATAAATTTGTTGGAATTACTGGAGATCCAGGCGAAATTTTTTTACTTTCACAATCTTGGGGAATAATTAGCCAAAAAATATTTTTTGAAAATGGTGATTATAATATTGATCATAGTTCACCTGTGATACTTTTAAAAGATGGAAAATATATTGCCAAGATTTCTCACAGAGACGACATTAAAAAATCTATCAAATTGATTAATAAATATTTATAGATTTAAGATATAATTAAGAATTGATATTGAAGATATAACTGCTGTCTCTGACCTCAATATATTGTCATTGATCTTAACTGATTTTACATCTTTAAAATTTAAAATAGCTTCTCTTTCCTTCTCAGAAAAATCTCCTTCGGGTCCAATTATAATACACAAAGGTTTTTTGCTTTTTTTATCTACTTCGATTTTTTTGTTGTTAGAATTAAGATCTGTAAAAATTAGATCCATTGTACTTTGATTTTTCTCTAAAAAAGTTTTCAAATTTTGAGTTTTTTCTAAATACGGGGGGTTCAATCTATTTGACTGTTCTGTTGCCTCTATTATTATTTTTTCCAATCTTTCAGAATTAATTTTTCTAACAATTGTCCTATCAAAAATTATAGGGAAAAATTTTGTAACTCCTAATTCTGTAGCTTTCTGAATCATAAAATTTGAATAATTTGATTTAATAGGTGAAAATGCTAACCAAATATCCAGGGAATTTTCTTTTCTTCTTAATTGTTCCTTAATGCTAAATTCTACCTTTCCATCATAAATGTTGTCTATTTTGGCTAACCATTCACCAGTTTTATTAAATAAAGAAAAATTTTCTCCAATTTTCACTCGCATGACTTTCGTCAAATAATGTGATTGTGGTTTAGCAAGTGAAGAACTTAAATTAAGAGATAAACTTTCAGAGAAAAATATTCTAATATTACTCATATCAAGAAAGTAATTTATGAAAAATATTAAAGCAATAATTTTCGATGCATATGGAACTCTATTTGACGTAAATTCTGCAGCTGAAAAGTGTAAAGATAAAATTGGTATTAAATGGGAAAATTTCTCAAATTATTGGAGGACTACTCAGTTAGAATACACTTGGCTTAGAAGTTTAATGAGCAGGCATAAAGATTTTTGGAAAGTAACAGAAGATAGCCTAGATAAATCAATGAAAGTTTTCAATATTAATCCAGATATGAGAACTGAATTATTGGATCTTTACAAAATTTTATCTCCATACCCTGAGGTAAAAGAAACCCTGAAATTATTGAGAGAAAAAAATTATAAACTGTCAATACTTTCAAACGGCACCCCTACTCTTCTTGATGAATTAGTGAATAGAAATAATCTCAATGATATTTTTGATGATATTATGTCTGTAGAAGAAGTAAGTATTTTTAAACCAAGTTCAAAAGTTTACGATATGCCAATTAAAAAATATAACATTAAAGAGAAGGAAGTTGCTTTTTTAAGCGCAAATACTTGGGACGTTTCTGGAGGTGGCAATTACGGTTTTAACGCAATTTGGGTCAATAGAAACAATGCAATTTTTGATAATTTAGATTACACACCAAAAAATGAAATAAATAATCTTAAACAGTTGCTTGATATTGTTTAGGCAAGATACTACTTTATTACTATGACAAATATTCTAGATCTCATCGCAAGAATTTTAATTTCAGCATTGTTCCTTCTCAATGGTTTTTTTAAAATTGGTAATTATGATGGAACTATTGAGTGGATGGAGAGCTTTGGATTGCCTGGAATTTTAATTATTCCAGCAATAATACTTGAGATAATTGCACCAATATTAATTATACTAGGATATAAGGCAAAAATATCCGCTGGTTTATTAAGTTTATTTTGTATTGCAACAGCTGTAATATTTCACAACGATTTTTCTGACCAAATGCAACTTGGATCATTTTTGAAAAATATAGCTTTAGCAGGTGGGTTTTTATTTATTTTCATAAATGGAACTAAAGATTTTAGCTTAGATAAAAAATTCTAAACATAAAATGTCAAATATTGAAGTTAAACAAATTATCGAACCTATACCAGCATCTGACGGTGCTGGGGTAAAATTAAAAAGAAGCATTGGTGTAGAGCCTAATTACTTTGATCCATTTTTAATGTTAGATGAATTCGGATCAGAAAATAGTGAAGATTATATAGCTGGTTTTCCGCCTCATCCTCATCGAGGCATAGAAACGGTAACATATATGTTAGCTGGAGACTTTGAGCACAAAGATAGTACAGGCGGTGAAGGTAGAATGACTGCAGGAGATGTTCAATGGATGAAGACAGGAAGTGGAATAATTCACTCTGAGATGCCTGCAATGAAAGAAGGTAAGTTACATGGGTTTCAATTATGGATCAATATGCCAGCTAAATTAAAAATGAGTAAACCTAGCTACATCTACATAGATGCTGATCAGATGCAAACTCACCTAGATGAAGAAAAAATAGTCAAAGTCATAGCTGGTAAATTTAGAAAAGCTGAGGGACCTATAAAAAAACATAATGTTGAACCTATTTATTTTGATATTGAATTAAATAAAGATAAAGAGTTCAATTTTGATTTACCCTCAACTCACAATTCATTTATTTATTTAATTAAAGGAGAAATAAAAATTGGGAATCAACAGCATCAAAAAATTGAAAATTCAAAACTAATTCTTTTAAAAATGGGTGAGAAACTTAAGGTTTATGGCTCAACTAATGCTAAGTTCCTTCTGATTGCTGGAAAACCAATAGGCGAACAAATTGCAAGAGGTGGCCCTTTTGTCATGAATACTAAACAAGAAATCTTGCAAGCAGTCGAGGATTATCATAAAGGTACATTTGTAAAATAAAATTACTTTTGTAAAAATGAAATCAATTAAAGTAACAAATACAGGTGGTCCTGAAGTTCTAGAGTTAGAGGAGATTACTTTAGATAAACCAGGTGCTGATGAGGTTCAGATAGAACATGTGTCAATTGGATTAAACTATATAGACACTTATCATAGATCAGGTTTATACCCTCTTCAACTTCCTACAGGAATTGGTTTGGAAGCGGCAGGTATAATTAAAGAAATTGGTTCAAATGTCTCTAATTTTTCGGTTGGAGATAAAGTTGCTTATGCTGCAGCTCCATTGGGTTCTTATTCAACTCACAGAAATTACCCTTCAAAAAATATTGTTAAAGTTCCAGATAATATTGATTTAGAAATTATATCGAGTGCTATGACAAAAGGTATGACAACTTTTTATTTATTGCACAAAACATATGTTCCAAAAAAGGGAGAAACAGTTTTATTTCACGCAGCAGCAGGAGGTGTTGGACAATTCTTTTGTCAGTGGGCAAAAAGTTTAGGATTAAAAGTTATTGGAACAGTTGGAAGTCAGGAAAAAATAGAAATAGCAAAAAAGTATGGATGTGACGAAGTAATCAACTATTCAAAAGAAGATTTTGCAAAAAAAGTCATGGAACTTACAGATGGCAAAGGTGTTTCTGTCGTTTATGATGGTGTAGGTAAATCAACTTACGACAAATCAATTGAATGTTTAAAATTAAGGGGTACCATGGTTTCATTTGGTAATGCATCTGGAGCACTTGATCCAATAATTGTTTCAAAATCTTTGCAACCAAAAGGTATATATTTTGTAAGACCAGCAATGAATCAATATTTTACAAATAGTGAGGAAATACATGAGGCTGCTAATATGTTGTTTAAGCAAATTTCATCAGGAAATGTAAAAATTGAAATCTATAAAAAATATAAATTAGAGGATGCAGTACAAGCTCACAAGGACTTAGAGGGAAGAAAGATCACCGGTCCAGCAGTAATTATTCCTTAAATTGTACATCCATATCTGATAGATGAAGTTTTAAAGCTTTTCCAGAAATTTGTATTTCTCTTATAAAAAAAATAATTGAAACCATCATGGACAAACAGCATGATCCAAAAATTACTCTTGCAATAATTAAACTGTCTAAATAAAGAGCAAACACAGTAAGCATATTAAATAGAAAACCAAATGCCGCTGACATAATGGCAAACTTTAGTACTCCTATTCTACTGTTCAAGTTGATAAGTTGATCTTTCCACTCTGGCGGGGTGTGTTTTTCAAAAACGTATTCATCATGAATTTTTCTAATAAGTCCACTAAGGGTGTGAAACCTATTGCTGTAAACACTCATTATAAGAGGTATTGCTGGAAACATTAATGCAGTTACAGTGTAATCTATATTCATTCGAATCAATTTGATTATGAAACTCTGCTTTGCTATTTACAAGTAAATTATTATGCAAAACTTTAAATTATTCGTTGAGCTTACAAGATTAAACAGGCCAATAGGTTATATGCTTTTATTTTGGCCTTGCTTATGGGGTCTAACTATTTCTTATGATTTCAATTATGACTTAGAAATATATTATTTTTATTCTTTTCTATTTTTAATGGGTTCAATATTAATGAGATCTGCTGGATGCATAGTAAATGATATAGTAGATAGAAATTTCGACAAAAAAGTTGAACGCACTAAAAATAGACCAATAGCATCTGGGAAAGTTTCAGTTAGACTTGGAATTATATATTCAGCAGTTTTGTGCGGGTTGGCATTTTTAGTTTTAATCAATTTTAATATATTCACAATATCGATGGCACTTTTATCAATGCCGCTTGCATTTACTTATCCTTTGATGAAAAGGTTTACTTACTGGCCACAATTATTTTTAGGTATTACATTTAATTATGGCCTTGTTCTTGCTTGGATATCAATAAATAACAGTATTTCTATAGTTCCAATTTTGTTTTATGTGGGGGCCATATTTTGGACACTCGGTTACGACACAATTTATGGATATCAAGATATAAAAGATGACGAGATTATAGGAGTAAAATCTACCTCGATAAAATTTAAAAACAACCCAAAACTATTCATTTCATTATGTTACTTAATTTTTTTTGTTTCATTAGTTACGATTGGAATTCTAATGAATTTTAAAATTTTATATTTCATAGGTTTAATTGTAATTTTTTTGCACTTAATAGTTTATCAAATAAGAAATCTTAATGTAACTAATCCAATAGAATGTCTAAAAAAATTTAAAAGTAATAATTTTTTTGGATTAATTGTATTCATAAATATTTTAATAGGAAAAATATTATAGATGACTAACATTGAAATATTAAAAAGGTTATATAGGGATTATACAAAATATTATATAGGAAAAATTTTTCTTGCTGTTATTTTTTCTATATTAGTGGCAGGTAGTACTTCAGCAACTGCATATTTACTTGATCCAGCAATTGATAAAATTTTTTTAAACAGAGACCAAAGTTTATTAATACTTATTCCATTTTTAATAATAATTGCATTTGCTACAAAAGGTATATCACTTTATATGGCTAAATTTTTAATGATTAATGTTGCAGAAGAGGTAAAAAAAAAAATTCAAATGAACATGTTGTCTTCTTTCATTAAAGCTGACACAGAATACATAGAAAACAAACACACTGGAAAATATATTTCTAACTTAAACTTTGATGTTAACCAGATAACTATGATGTTAAGTACATCATTTTTGAATTTCTTTAAAGATGGCTTTACATTAATAGGTTTACTATCTGTAATGTTCTTTCAAAATTGGAGGCTTTCTCTGATTGCAATTATTATGATACCTTTAGCTTCTGTAACAGCAAAAAGACTAGGTAGAAGAATGGGTAAGGTTACTACAGAAGCTCAAGAAAAATCTGGTGATTTAAATAAATATTTAATTGATTTATTTAAAAATCATAAAATAATAAAAATTTTTCAAAGAGAAAATTTTGAAAGATTAAGATCAGAAAATTTTGTAAATAAGCTTAAAGAAAAATCTGCGAAAATTAATGCTGTTTATATTAGGTCGGCTCCAGTAATGGAGATTCTGACAGGAATAATGATTGCAATTTTAATTTTTTATTCTGGAAAACTGATAATTAATGAAGAATTAGGAATAAATAATTTTTTCTCATTTTTGGCAGCAATGATGTTAGCTTATCAACCCGTAAAAACACTTACAAAAGTAAACGTTGCAATTGGTCAGGGTTTAGCTGGTGCAAAAAGAATTTTGCCTATCGTAGATAT
>ENA-OSEY01001645-OSEY01001645.1-marine-metagenome-genome-assembly--contig:-NODE-1645-length-15145-cov-36.475312_pt1 | contig 15145 bp, 27 predicted proteins | sample MGYA00248465_ERZ534230 | MGnify/ENA primary metagenome ERZ534230 (study PRJEB26409, sample SAMN06344110) | marine metagenome | isolation source: Sea water from surface | place: Atlantic Ocean:Southern...
CATGGTGAACCTGGAAGAAGAAGAGATAAAATGAAATCTGCACAAGAGATTACAAACGAGTTATTAGAGGCAATTAATGAGGATTTAAAGCCTGAGACAAACGAAGAAATTCTTTTATTCGTCAATGGTATGGGAGGTACTCCTTTAACAGAGCTATACCTTATTTATGACAACGCTAAAAATATGTTAGACAAAAAAAATATAAAGATATCCAGGTCTCTTGTTGGAAATTATTGCACTTCTCTTGAAATGCAGGGCGCTTCAATTACTCTTACAAAACTTGACGAAGAGCTTTTAAAGCATTGGGACTCATCTGTTCATACAGCAGCTATGAGATGGGGTGTCTAAATAAAAATCATAAAGCCTTTAGACAGATCTAAAGGCTTTTATATTTGTCTGATTACCTTCATCATTAGTGATTATGATGATCTAATGTAACCTCGCCAACTACTGTCTCGACTGAAACTCTATTTTCTATATTAGTATTTAATCTTTTTTCTCGTGCTGCATCTGCTGCTTTCATAGTTTCAGCATCAGGATAAATTGTAACTGCCATCAATGTAACATCATCAATTCTAATACCAATTAATTGACTTGCTTGTGGAAATTCTGATGGTGCACTTTGCACGTACCCTTGTGTTTGTTGGTCAGCTGCCTCCTTTGAGTCCATTTTTACTGTTGTTACTCTTGCTATACTCATTTATTACCCTCCTTCATTGTGAGCTAAATAATTTAGTTCTAAGTCAACACTACACTCTATTAACAATTAATTTAAATATTTTATTGGCTAATTAACCTGACTATTTTGCATATCAAAAGATAAAATAATTTTTTTAGCTAATTAACTATAGAAGTATATTAAGAAGCCGAAAATAAAAATAAAAATTAAAAAATAGCTGATTGCAGATTTTTTAAAGTATATCTCTGATTTAAACAGAATATTAAATATTTTATAGCTAGCAAATATTACTAGAGCTATTACAGCTAGAGTAATAAGCCATGTTCCTAAAAAATTGATTGAAAAAAGTTTATCTAAGTTTTGTTCCATTTTTTTATTTCACCTTGGTGGAGCCAAGGGGGATCGAACCCCTGACCTCTACGCTGCCAGCGTAGCGCTCTCCCAGCTGAGCTATGGCCCCACAATTAGTGTGAGTATTATTACATTTTTCTAAATTATACTAATAGTCTGATTTTAGAGATCAATATCTTTGAATGAATTATTTTTAAATAAATTTTATAATAATTCATAGAAAGGATAGCTATGAAAATTATTACAAATGCAAAAATCACCAAAGGTTATGAACATTGGAAACAAATGTTTGAAGAAAATGAAAATCTGCGACAGGAATATGGTCTTAATGTATTAGCCTATGGGCATCCAAAAGATAACAATGGTGAAATTTATACGGTTATAGAAGTAGAGTCGATGGATAAAATGCAAGAAATGTTAAAACTTCCTGAAATGATAAAACTTAGAACAGAAGCCGGAGTTGATCTAGACACACAAAAATTTATTTTACTCGAGGGCGGAAACTAAGATTGTGTAAGTAAGAAATATAAGCTTAGAAATATTAAAATTATTGATACAGATAAACCCAATTTGAAGGTTTTATCTATAATAGAATATTCCTTTTTACCAACATACCTCTTTTTAATAATGTAAATAGCTGCTGTAAAAATCGAAAAAAACCAAAATGTATTTACCACTAATTCTATGTTCATGTGCTCTTGTATGAATTTCTCTCTAAATATTTTTCACCGTTCTCAGACAAATACCAAAGATATCGCTTTTCATTATTTTGATCATCTTCCCACATAATTTTATTTGCTAGTTTCATTCTTATAAGTTTTGCCCCGGTATCACTCACAATATTGAAATTTAATCCTGTCAAAAATGAAATTTCATCCAAGTCAAAAGCATTAATCACATTTTTTGAAATTAAAGACTCATCGTTTATCTGTTTACCCGTTGTTTTTAATGAGACATGTCTTTTACATATTTTTTCCTGGAGACACTTCATAAATATGTAATCTTGCGTTTCAATATCATCACTATTCATAAGATTTGATTATTTAAACCAATCGCTATAAACACTAATTAAAACTAGTGAGAAAGTCCCGTACCCTAAAACGATTATAATGAAATATTTAATATATATTCTTTTGGAACTAACATTTTTTGTTAATTTACCAAATCTTTTTTGAGTATAGATAAAAGCTGCCCATAGTAAAATTGCAAAGCCGTATGATGATAATAATACTTTAATTACTTCTGACATTTAAAAAGACAATGATTCTGACAATAAGTTTTCATTCAAGGGGCCTAAATTTTTAGGGTAGGTTAGTATACCATCAGATATATATTTATCATCAAATTGTGACACACACCAAGATAGCGAAGCTGGTTTGGGTACTAGAGTTTTATTATCTCTAATAGAGTAAAGTAAATTATCTCTAACAGCTAAGTCACCCATATATACTAAATAAGCAACTTTTGTCCGCCTTGTAATAAAGTTACTTTCGCCTTGGTTGAGACTTTTAGGAGGATTGTAGATCACTGGCTTTTTTTTGACATACTCATCTTTGAGTCTCTTTATTAACCAATTTCTCATTATTTTTCTGACCGCATGATAAGCTGCAAATTGTGGTTTAATTAAATATGTAGTTTGGTGCCCAATATTCAAAATTGTATTATTTTCAGAAAACTTGTAAGAGTAGCCGTCTTTATATCTTTGATGAAACTTTGAGAATTCTTTAGCCCAAGTTACTCCCTCAATTACCCTATCTTTAGTTTGAGAGGTGTACTTTTCTCTTGTTGAGGTGTCATGTAAAACTACATCCCGGAAAAAAGATAAGTAATCTGACTCATCTTTAAATTTTTCCTTATGAATTTGTTTTAATTCTTCCCAAGGTTTGATTTTTATATCTTGCACTTCTCTGAACTTATATTATTTTTAATTTATACACAAACTATTAAATAATTTATGTGTAATTTATGAAAAAAATAGAAAAAATATCAATAAAATCAACAATTTTTCAATAAAGTCGAAAAATTAGAAAAAATTTTTAATTTAAGGCTAATTTAAAAAAAATCATGATTAATTTTTTTAAATCCTTGTTTTCCATTTTGAGGATTTTTCTGTGATTATTAAAAATTTTACTACACTAAATTTTATTAATTATGTGTGTAAATTACAAATTTAAAAAAATACTACATTTACATGTAAATATTTAATTTTTTCAGAGATAACCCCTAAATTTACTAGGTTTCCAATTTTTGGGAGCAATTTCTAAATCCTCAAATTCAAAAGCTGGAGCAACTGTGCAACCAATTAAACTAAATAATCCAGTCGACTCTAAAGAAAACCATATATTACTTTCGACGCTATAAATAAATCTATCTTTAGATCCTATTTCATTTATTTCATATTCTTCACCATTTTTCGATGTATATATTCTCAAAGGACTACCAGCATAAAAGTGTATTGTTTCGTTTTTTTTAATGCGATGCCAATGAGAATATTGCCCTTTCTCTAACAAATAGTATATGTGACTAACATCCTTATTTTTGTAAACTTCGACGTAATGGCCGCCTTCAGGATGAGGTATCATTTTATGGCTTTTTATTAGAGATTTAATTGTGTCCATCACAATTAAAAGTACATTTTTATTTTATGCATACAAAATATAAATTTATTTAATTAAAAATACTGAATTTATTGATTATTTCTTATTTTTAGGAATCAATTCCATTTTTCATCTAAAAATGTATAATTACAGTAAAAATGGCAATGGAAAACTTACAAACAATATCTTGTCCCAAGTGTGACTTATCCGTATCTTCTATTTGTTCAAAGTGTAACAAAGAAGTAGAGGTATCTCAATTAGCTGATGGCTGTGTAGTTCAAATCACTAAATGTGTTGAGTGCACAAATACACCAGTTATCAAAGATGTCTGCGTAGAAAACTAGTTCTCACTTAACCGACATTAATTACTAAATTATTCTTTTAAGATCCAAAGATTACTTTGAGACTAAAAAGTAATATTGGAGAGTTATTTTTATGAAAATACTAAAAATATTGGATAAGGCTGAGCTGATACTTGTAGATTTAGAAGTGAACTTAGGAAAAGAAGTTAGAAACGCCCCAACTTTATGTGTCAGATATAAAGGTAAAATTATACCCTTAAACACTGCACATGACGGTAGACCTATACTAATGAATGAAGAAAACGCCATACCAAGTCAAAATTAAAATTAGATGTTTACTGGTACTCTTTGGGTAGATTTAACAATCTCTCTTATACTACTAGCTACTTTTTTTATGTGGATAATGAGGGGGGATTAAATAAGATTAGTTCCTTAATGGAGATATTAACCAATAAAGAGGAAGTTAGAGAAAAACTCAAAAACAACCCATTACAAGCTGCCCATTTACTTAGACTTAATGGATATGGCTCAATTAAATACGAATGTGCCTGTGGCGAAACACATGACGCTAATGGTAAAGATGTAAGTTGTAAGGGATCGGCTAAGCCGTTTAAAGCTCTTCTTAAATGTGCAAACAATTTTATGACGATGATAAAAATTGAGGGTTTTTTTCGAAAAAAAGCAATCTCAGAGTATGGATTTAAAGCTAATATTATGGATTAAATTATGAGGTTTATTTTTATATTATTATTTATTCCAAATTTAACATTCGGCCAAGATATAAAACTAGTTTGCCAAGAAAAATCTCTTATTGATTATTCAAAAGTACAAGTTTTTAAATTTAAAAATAAGGATATAAATGAATTTGAATACTCATTTAACCAAAGCCTTTCTGTTTTAAAGGAAAGACATCAAGACTTACACTATAAGTACATGGGGGAAGATGACGTAAGCTATCATTTTAGGATTGAAACAGACATCTCCTTTAATACTCTAATTCTTTATAAAAATATCTTTAGATATGAGAGAAATGTATTTTATCCTGATAGTGTAAATTTGAAAAAAACCTACTACGGGGATTGTAATAAATTAGATAGTATTTTCGCTGCTTTGTTGTAGTTAATAAAAATCTTAGTCAATTTTATTGATTATTAACACAATTATAGCTAACTCCCTCTTTGGAGTATTGATATAAATATCCATCTTTATTTTTTAATTCAAAAAATACTGCATTTTTAATATCAGCATATCCCTTAGAACCTATTTTTAATTTGATATTTGGGTCATTAAGAGTCTCAAAGTGCATTTCAAGATTTTGTGCATCCCATTTAAAAGATTTAAGGGATGTGTCTTGAGTAATAATTTCAATAGTATTGGGGGATGTGTCTTTAATTAGAGATTTCTCTGTTATTTCATTATCATTTTTCTTACAAACTAAATCAAAAGATTGAGCGTTTAAAATTATTGGAAAAATCACAAGAAATATTAACTTTATTTTCATAAGTTCTTTTACAACAATTGTGTTAACTTAAAAATTAAAATGTTAGATAAATTTATGCAAATGTCAGTTTGGACTCATATCTTTATTAATTTATGGGGAATACCTTTATACCTTTTACTGATCTATCTGATAGATAAAGGTAAAATTAAAATTAATAAAAGAATAAATAATAAGCCGACACTATTTGTCTATTGTATGATTATTGTGGCATTTGGATATGTTGCATTTATGGATTAATAATTTAGAAACGTAACATTATGAGTATAAGTTTTATTATAGCCTTTATTGCAATTTTCATAGTTTCATATTTTGTTGGTAATTATATTGCTATCGACGGTGACGAATTGAGTAAAGCAAAAAAAACTTATTATAAAATTATTTCTATTTTAGCTGTATTTGTATTTCTAGGTAGCTTTGTATTTTTTATGTTCTTAGTAAATAATGGGAATTTTGGTTCTAATATAAAAATAATTTAATTTGTAATAGAATACAGAAAAATCATCTTTTAATTTATTTTAGGTAATGGATTTTCAATTACTAGACTAAACTTTTTTTTTGTATAATTTTTTTTGTATGTCTGATGTATATAGTTTAATGAAATATTTAACACCATATGAATTAGATCATATTAAGTTCCTAGCACATAATGAAGAGATACCTTACCAAATAATAAATACCCAATATAATATTGATAAAAATGATGTTAAAAACTTGATGAGATTTATGTTAAATGATCAAGACTATTTAAATTGGAAAAAAATTTATAATAAAACGCACTAGAATTAACTGATTTTTATTAATTTCAACAGTAAGCTTAATTTTTAAGTCTTATTTCACTAAAATGTTGAGCTAATTTTTTACCAGATAACCAGGCATCTTGCATGCTTGGGCCCTCACACCAATCACCAAAAGCATATAGCCGTTGATCTATAGACTCTATAAATCTTTTCGAATTTTGATCTCTTAAACTTTTCTTTGTATAAGAATATCGCCATCTATGTGATTTCTTAAAAACAGCATCAGCTTTTGATTGAAAAGACTTTTTCATTTGATTTACCACATAATCCTCTAAAACGTAATTTTCTATGTTGTAATATTCTTTTGTCCAATCAGCTCTCATATTTACAACCCAGCACTCTTCATTAAAAAATTCGTGTTTAAAATTTTGATTCATTAAGAAACTAATTTCGGGTGTTAGATGATATCCAAATTGAAACGGAGCCCCCAATCTTTCATTAAATGCAATCATTACTGTCCAAATTGAGTCAAATTCGATTTCAGGAATATCTCTATAATCTATAAATTGATCTAACAGTTTCTTTGATTGTTCAAATGGCATGCTACAAAAAACATAATCATAAGGTCCAAATTTCTCATCTGATGCGATTAAGAAATATTCATTATTATGGCTTTCTATATTGGTTATCTGTTTTGAAAAATGCGTAGGGTAGTGTAGTGATTTATGAATATTAATAGGAATTGACTCATTACCATCTTTACCAACAATGACCTCTTTATCTTCAATTGGCGAATTTTGGGAGATATTTGAACAAAATTGACCTTTTAAAATTTTAATTGCATCAATTTTTTTTAAGTATTCACTCAAGCCAATAACTCCATGATCTAATTTCAAATAGTGAGCACCATGATCAAAAGCATATTGTTCATGTTTTCTTGTACTTATTCTGCCGCCTGGTCTCCATGATTTCTCAAAGAATGTAATATCAAGCGCAGGCAAGTGGTAAGCTAAAGAAAGCGCACTAAGCCCAGTTCCAATGACCGCAATTTTTTTCAATTCTATTACTTTTTTGTGTTTCTAGGTTTAATTTCATCTACGTCTTCAATAGGACGAAGTATTGGTACATACCTTAGTCGAAGAATGATGACTGCAATGGCAACTAAAACTATCGCTCCCGCTTCATAAAGAAGAAGTTCAGGATTTGAGTCTTTACCTTGAAGGATAATAAGTCGTGATAAAGCGGTGATTGCTATAAATAATGGATATGTCATTCTTACACGATTGGACACGTAGTAGACTCGAACCATCCCAATAACTTCAACATAAATAAATAAAAGAAGTAGATCAGCTAACTCTACATACTGAACCTCTATCATTCTCATTATCTCAAACATTATGGCAGTAATAGTAGCTACTAATATTACCGCAATGACTGCTTTCTCAATAAATCCTACAAGATTTTCGACATTAGTTTTCATTACCATTCAACCATATCAATTTGTTTTGATTTTAGAAAGGTATTTGTCTTAGAAAAAGGCTTACTCCCAAAAAAACCGCGGTGAGCCGATAATGGGGAAGGGTGCGGTGCTGATAAAATAAGATGTTTATTCGAATCAATTATCTCTTTCTTTGATTGAGCAAACGAACCCCATAATATGAAAACAATATTTTCTAATTCATTACTGACAACTGAGATAACTTTGTCTGTAAAAATATCCCAACCAAACTTTTGATGTGAGAGAGGTTTTGATTTTTCTACTGTAAGAGTTGTGTTTAAAAGAAATACTCCCTGCTTAGCCCACTTATCTAAATTACCATTGTTGTAATTCACCTCTTTTTTTAAGTCATCTTGAAGTTCTTTATAAATATTCAACAGTGAGGGCGGTGGTTTTATATTTTCTGGTACAGAAAAACTGAGCCCATGAGCTTGGCCAGGTCCATGGTAGGGATCTTGACCTAATATCACTACCTTCACCTTGTCTAAAGGAGTTAAATTAAATGCATTAAAAATTTGTTTTCCTGGAGGATAAAAAATAATTTTATTTTTTTTTAATTCTAAAAGTTTGCTTTTGAGTTTAATCATATAATCTTGATTAAATTCCTCTTTTAAATGTTTAAGCCAAGTATCAGGAAGTTGAATGGTAGATTTTTCCATTCAGATTTTAGTTAATTTAAAGTTGCGTCTTTACTTCTGCCGTATTTTTCAAGCTTGTAAATAATCTTTTCCTTAAGTTCATGATTTTCTTCTAAAGCCATTACTAAGGCTTGTGTATAGAAAAAACATGCTGCTTCAATATCAGCCTTATCTTCGAAGTAATTTGCTGCTTCATAGTAAAGAGAGCATACTTTATCCATTTGCTTTTTTTGAAAAGCATCAGCAATATCGCTATCTAATTGAAAAGTGTCTTTCATAAGTATTCTGAAACTAGCACATTTCATTAAAACACCAAGATTAAAATAATTTTCTAGAAATTATCCTTAGCAGAGCGCATTTTAGCAAATACCTCTGTTGCATCTTGCGTGTCAAAAAATTTCATAAATTGATCTGTGTCACATCTCAAAAATGGATTACAGAGCAATTGGTCTGAGAGAGTTGTTGGAATTGTTGGTCGATGCTCTTTTTCTTGGTGTGAGGCCCATTTATAATATTCATTAAGCTTTTCATTATCAGGGTCTATGTTTAGGGCAAATTTTAAATTAGCCATCGTATATTCATGCCCACAATATACTTTTGTATCTTCAGGTAATTGTTTTAACTTAGACAAACTGTTCCAAAAAACTTCAGGATTTCCCTCAAACATTCTTCCACATCCAATGCTAAATAGAGTATCCCCAGAAAATAAAATATTATGTTTAAGCATAAAATAATTTATGTGTTGAAGCGTATGTCCAGGAGTATGTATGACTTTATATTCATTTCCATGTATTTCAAAAATTTCCTGATCTTCAACTTCTTTATCTGGTTTTGGTATTTTGGAGTCATTTTTGTACCCTATAACTAAAGATTTAAATCTTGATTTAATTTCATCAACAGCACCAATGTGATCATCGTGATGATGTGTAATGATTATGTGAGAAGCACTGCAATCATTTAGTTCAAGTATCTTCAAACACATATCTAGATCTGAGGGATCAACTAGCACTCCTTTTGTTTCATGAGGATTTTTAATTAAATATCCATAGTTATCATCTAATTGGGGAAACAAATACACATTAGGTTTTTGCATAAGAAATAGAATGTTATGTAAATCTCGTTAAAATACAACTATGGATATCAACGCATCCGATATTTATAGTTTTTATAATTCAAGACTAGGCACTATTGTTAAACGCAACATACGTCATCAATTAAACACCCATTTAAATTCTGTAAACGATAGTGTTATTTGTGGATATGGTTATACAAACCCTTTTCTTTCTTTTCTCAGTAAGCAAAATAAAAATTTACAAATATCCTCTATGCAGCCAGAATTTTTGGATGGTAATGTCAAAGAGAAATACGATTTCGAACACCAAATAATACATGAATATTTCTTGCCTTTGGATCCAAGTTCAGTAGATGTGGTAATATCCACTCATTTACTTGAGTTCGTTGATAAGCCCCAGAGTAGTATTGAAGAAATATGGAGAATACTTAAGCCAAACGGGTTATTTTTATCAATTATTCCCAGAAGGTCAGGTATATGGACTCGGTATGATAACAATCCTTTTGGGTTTGGTAGATCTTACTCAAACAAGCAATTTAAATCACTAATACAAGACTTTTTGGTTCTTGATTATAGAAAAACATTTTTGCACTTTCCTCCATGGAGTCATTATTTAAATTACAAATCACATCGAACAATTGAAAAAATAGGTAAATTATTTTTTCCTTATATGGGAGGACTAATGATTTGCGTATGTAAAAAGATTGTTTACGCAAAGAGTTCAAAAAAACAAAAAAAAATACCTATTAAAAATTTTGTGCCAACTTAATATTAATTTATATTGAGATTTTAAAATATAGGATAAATTTTTGTTAGATATTAGTTATTACTTAATAGTTTCTTTTTCTATTCTTTTATTTGCAATTTCAAAATCAGGTTTTTCCGGGGGTGGATTGGCTTTAATTTCAGTAACCCTATTATCCATAACTTATGGTCCTTTAACTGCAATAGCTATATTAATGCCAATGTTAATTGTATGTGATGTAATTGCTTTGTTTTTAAATAGAAAACATTTTGAATATAAAATTTTATGGTCAATTGCACCATATTCTTTATTGGGGGTTATTATTGGAACAATCTTGTTTAAATTTATCAATTTATCAATGATAAGTATTTTTATTGGATCAATTTCCTTACTATATGTTTTGCTTAATTACTTAATCGCAGACAACAGAAATTTAAAAAAAATACCCTTTTATGGAAGTAAATCTTTTTGGGGAGCACTAGCAGGGTTTACTAGTTTTGTACTCCACTCTGGAGGATTGCCATTAAATATATATTTTATGTCAATTTATAATAAAAAAGTGCAGTTTGTTGCAGGCGTAGTTTTTTCTATTGCTTTAATAAATTTATTTAAACTAATCCCGTATTTCTATTTGGAAATATTAAACTTTGAGAAGTTATATAATTATCTAATTTTTTCACCAATTGCAGTAATAGGAGTAATTTTAGGACACTGGATGAATAGTAAACTTTCAGATAATTCTTTTTTTACAATTATTAATATTTTTGTTGTGATAGGCTCGCTTCGATTAATTTATTTGGGTTTAGTCGGTTTATAATATCTTTTCTAAAATATTGATTAATTCAAATTCATTTTTAAATTCATTCATTTGTTTCTTATCTATCAATAATTTGTATTTACCTTCTTTTTCTTCAAGACATATAGGCAGGTCATCTTTGTAATTTAAAAGATTAAATTCTTCCAATTCTTCAGAATGTAAAAACTTATAATTATGCGGTGAGGTCTCTATGAATTTTTTCCACGCCTCGCGCATTTTCAGGTCGTGAGTAATTTTACATAAATTGCAATCATAGGTGCTCGGGGAGGCATATTTATGGACTGTATCAAGAATATAGTTCCATTTTCCACCTTTGGCGTTATAGACAAAAATTATATTTTTACTGTTCATTAGTAATATGGAAGAGAACTTCTTTACAAAACAAATTTGAAGGAATCTTGCCGTTTTCAAATTTCTTTTGAGAAAGGACATCAAATGTTGAAATTATTTTTAGATCCAGATCTGTTGCTAATTTTTTAAAATCTTTGATGCTACATGGGTGAATATAATCAGTATTATACCAGTGATCACTGTTTGCTTTTTTTAAAAGTGAGTCAAAACTTCCTGTTAAAAGAAAATTTGAAATTTTACTCAGACGTGCCGAATTATTAAAGCTCACAATGATATTTTTACTTACTTTTTTGAGGGTGTTTAATAATTGGTCTGGTTCTTGAACTGCCTGAATTGTCTGAGTCAAAAGACAATAATCGAATTGATTAAATGGAAAATCTTCAACTATTAAATTTATATCACCGTGTATTACATCTAATCCTTTTTCCAAACATTTAATTACTTTTTCTTGATTTAATTCCACACCTTGAGCACTTATTCCTTTATTTTCTAAGTAAGTGATTAGCTCTCCATCAGAACAACCAATATCCAACACCTTTGAGTTTTCTGGAATTAAATTTAAAATGATCTCATAGTCTTTTCTCATTTTATTCCCTTTAAAAATCCCTGAGCAACTTTAAAAAATTGTGGCTCATCTAATAAAAAACTATCGTGACCTCTATCTGATACGACTTCAGCAAAACTAACATTGGACCCAATAGAATTTAGTAAAGATACTATCTCTCTTGACTCTTTTGTTGGAAATAGCCAATCACTGGTAAATGATAAAACTAGAAATCGGATCGAATTATCAATTATAGTTTTTTTATTTGCAATAATTTCATCTTTCACGTCAAAATAATCCATTGCTCGAGTCATATATAGATAGCTATTAGCATCAAATCGATCAACAAAAGATCTACCTTGATAACGAAGATAACTTTCGACCTGAAAGTCTATTCCAAAGCCAAAAGATAAATCATTTTTTTCTTGTAAATTTCGACCAAATTTATTTTGAAAAGCTTTCTCAGATAAGTAAGTAATATGAGCTATCATTCTTGCAACAGAGAGACCATTCTCAGGTTTTTCATTACTCTCCAAATATCTTCCATTTTGCCAATTAGGATCCAACATAATGGATTGCCTTCCTGCCTCGTCAAATGCAATATTTTGGGCAGAGTGTTTCAATGAACCTGCTATACTCATAATAGATCTTACACTCTCCGGATAAGTAGCAGCCCATTGTAGAACTTGCATCGCACCCATTGAACCACCAGCTACAGAAAGCAATTTGGATATTCCAAGCTCATCAACAAGTATTTTTTGTACTCTCACCATATCTCTAATCGTTATGGTGGGAAAATCTAAACCATATATTTTTGAGGTATCAGGATTAGTATCATTAGGACCTGTCGTTCCAACACAGCCCCCAAGAACATTCGAGCAGATAACAAAGTATTTATTCGTATCAATAGGCTTATCGGGTCCAATCATTAATTCCCACCAACCATTTTTTTTAGTTATAGGATTTTCCTCTGCAGGGAATTGATCACCAGTTAATGCATGACAAACCAAAATTGCATTATTTTTTTGAGCATTAAGACTTCCATATGTTTGATAAGCGATTTGAAAATTCTTAATTTTTTTACCAGAGTCCAATGGTAGCTCTTCTTGGCATTTCAGTAAGAAACCTGGATATTCAGTATTTGCAATTATTTCTCTCATTTTTAAACCTGTTCGAAAGATAACTGCGGGAGATACGCTTTAGCTGTTTTACACCCGCAAGCTGCTATCAAATCGGTGAAACTGGAATTTAAGGCTTTTTGGATTAATTTTCAATATAAAATGATGATATTTTCTTTATATAGTTTATTTATTATCAAAAAATTATGAAAAATAGCCAACCAAAAAATACCTACAAGGGTGGAGCAGAAGTATTTAAAGGGTATGTAAGGCTTTCATCAAATGAGAACAACTATGGCCCAGCTAAATCTGTAAAGTCATTAATAAAAAAAAATATTAAATTTTCAAATATCTATCCTGAGCTTGATGGAGAGAGTTTAATTAATCAAATTGCTAAAACTTATAAAATAAATAATAAACAAATTATATTAGGCGCAGGCTCAGATGAAGTTCTCCAAATGATATATGCTACTTTTTCAAAACCCAATGATGAAGTCGTTTTTACTAAATATGCTTTTGCTATGTATTCAATCTATGCAAAACACTTTAGATGCAAAGTAAAAAAATATGATGATAAAGAGTTTCAATTTAAATTAGAAAATTTAAGTAAAATTATAAGCTCAAAAACAAAAATTGTTTTTTTAGCTAACCCCAATAATCCTACTGGGTCTATTTTTTACAAAAATGAATTAATTAAATTTTTAAATAAAGTAAGTAAAAAAACAATTATTGTTTTAGACTCAGCATACTGTGAATACATTAGAGATAAAAAATATGATGATGGAATGCAATTAGTTAAAAAATATTCTAATTTAATTATAACAAGGTCTTTTTCAAAAATATTTGCTCTAGGCGGCTTAAGAGTAGGTTGGGGATATGCTAATTCAAAGCTTATTTCTCAACTCTATCAATATAAAAAGCCTTTTAATGTATCAAGATTGTCATGCATTGCAGCCCAAGAGTCTTTGAAAAATAAAAAATGGATTAATGACTCTGTAAAAAATAATTTTGTAAACAAATCTCTTACTTGCAGAGGTCTAAATAACAAATTATTTGAAACCATTGATACTCAGGCCAATTTTATCCTTTTAAAGTTTAAAAGTTCATCAATAACTCAAAAATTTGTTGATTTTTTACACTCCAATAAAATTACAGTCAGATCATTGTCATCATATGGATTACATAATTTTGTTAGGATGACCATTGGAACAAAAAGTGACATGAAAAAGGCAGTAAAAACAGCCAATAAATTTAATGTTTAAAAATATTCTCATAATTGGTTTTGGAATGATTGGATCATCAATAGCAAGATCAGTAATTAAAAAATACAAAAATGTTAATATTTTTGCCTTTGATAAATCCAATAACCTCAAAATTAGAATTAATAAATCAAAATTAAATAATGTAAAAGTTTTGAAATCACTTCAAGAAATCAACAATTTAAATATTGATCTCATAATTATTTGTGTACCTATGCTCCAGTATCAATCTATATTCAAAAAACTTAGCAACATTAATTTAGATAAAACAATTGTTACAGATGTGGGCTCAACAAAAGTAAATATAGAAAAATTATATAATCAAAAAAAATATAAATTTAATTTTATTCCCTCACACCCAATAGCGGGTATTGAAAAAGCTGGACTGGAGAATGGATTTGATGGACTATTTACAAATAGATATAATATTATTTGTCCTTTAAAAAAATCTTCCAAGACAAACATAAATAAGATAGTTAAGTTTTGGAAGTCACTAAATATGAAAATAGAAATTATGTCTGCAAAAGAGCATGATAAAGTGCTTAGCTTGACTTCACATTTGCCTCATTTAATTTCCTATTCATTAGTTTTGACGGCAATGAAAAAAGAATCTTCACTAAATTCAAAGCTTGTAAAATTTTCTGCTGGTGGATTTAGAGACTTTACTAGAGTAGCAGGAAGTGATCCAGAAATGTGGAGGGATATATTTTTAGCAAATAATTCTCAAATTCAAAAATTAACTAATAATTTCATAAGTGAATTAAAAAAATTTTCTAAAACCCTCAATCAGGGAAATTCTAAGAATTTATTAACAAAATTAAAGAAGACCAAAAACGTAAGAGATAGAATTGTTAAGGCAAGACAGGCAGGAAAGTTTATTCCTAATGATTAAGGCTATTTATCTCCATTTTGAGTTTATTTAAAAATTCTTGCTTG
>ENA-OSEY01001646-OSEY01001646.1-marine-metagenome-genome-assembly--contig:-NODE-1646-length-15142-cov-4.288550_pt1 | contig 15142 bp, 15 predicted proteins | sample MGYA00248465_ERZ534230 | MGnify/ENA primary metagenome ERZ534230 (study PRJEB26409, sample SAMN06344110) | marine metagenome | isolation source: Sea water from surface | place: Atlantic Ocean:Southern...
AAAACTAAAGGTTTTTAGAAGACAGCAAGGGTTACAAGCTAATAAACTTGCTGAAAAATTAAATATTTCTCCTAGTTACCTTACTTTAATTGAGGGTGGTAAAAGAAAAATAGATGCGGATCTACTTTTAAAAATATGCCAAGAGCTTAAAATTGAAGTATCTGACCTTACAAACAAATCTGACTACAATTTGGTAAATAATATATCTGAATTATTAGATGATAAATTGTTTGAGGATTTAGATATTCTTGGACCAGAGGTTCAGGATTTAGTTAGTACAAATCCAAAAATTGCAAAAGCTCTGATTAAATTAGGAGACAATTATAAAAAAAAAGATCATGAGCTTGTAAATAAAATTGAAAAACTTTCAGGAAAAATTGTAGATAATAGAAAAAATTCATTTCCAGGAGAAGTAATATCTGATTTTTTACAAGAAAATAAAAATTACTTTCCTAAATTAGAGGATTTCGCAAATAATATTTTTGAGAAAGTTAAACAAAATAATAGAACCAGATACATAGCGCTTTGTGATTTCATCAAATCAGAGTATGGAATTACAGTAAAAGATATTATTCCTGAGGAAGGCAAACCTTTTTCAAAAATTTTCAATAAGAGTAAAAAGGAATTGTTATTGTCTGATTATTTATCCTTAGAAACAAAAAAACTACATGCTGCAGCTCAAATTGCACAAGAGGGTGCTTTAAATATTATTAATGAGTACTTAACAACATTTAATTTTCCCTCAGAAGAATCAAAAAAGTTAACAAGGGTTGCATTATTAAATTATTGTGGAGCTGCAATATTAATGCCTTACAAACTATTTCATAAAGAGTGTAAAGAATTAAAATATGATTTAGAACTACTACAAAATACTTTTGCAACTTCATTTGAACAAGTAGCACACAGAGTGACTTGCTTACAAGATCCAAGCCTTCCTGGTATTCCATTTCATTTTTTAAGAGTAGATGTTGCAGGAAATATTTCAAAAAGATTTTCATTATCAGGAATTGAAATACCAAGATATGGTGGTGCTTGTCCAAGATGGAATGTTTATTCTGCATTTTCTAGACCTGGAGTAATCCAAGCTGCAGTAAGTAAAATGACTAATGGAGAAAAATATGTCTGTATAGCTCGAACAGTAGAAAAAGGAGTTGGAAGACATGGTCAAAAAAAAAGTATGCTGTCTATTGGACTGGGCTGTGAAGCTAAACACGCTAAAGAATTTGTTTATACAGAAAATATAGATATTACTGACAAGAAAACAGAGATACCTATTGGAGTTTCATGTAGAACCTGTGATAGATTGGATTGTTCTCAAAGAGCGTTTCCCCCGTTACATAAAAAATTTGATGTTGATATTAACAATAGAGGTGTTTCTGTTTATGTGAATGATTAAAAATTAGTTTTTACTATTTTTTGATCTTTCTCTGGATAGTAATTGGGTTAATGAGTCAACCATTGTGTCTGAAGCTTTAAATATTTCACTCGGTTTAAATTCATGAGAATAATTTTTTTCTGGGTTTGTTTTATCCTCAATTATTATACCTTTGTCTGGTGAATTATCTTTTATATATATTAATATTAACCATTCATCATCTGAGGACTCATCCCATTTTATAAAGATTTCTCCAGTTTCAAATCTTCTATCTATACATCTAAAAATTGACATGTGTCTTGTTAAATGCCTTTTATTGAGTTGAAAGACTAAGCTATTTGCACTTCTATAAAAACTTTCTAAAGCATTTTCAATTTTTTGTCTCTCAAGATTATAATCCTTTTCTTTTTGAAGTAATGTAAATCTATCATCACCTTCAGCAACCTCGACACCCAAAGCCTCAACTCTTTCTCTAATTTTCTGATCCCGTATTTGCTGGTACTTTTGTTTTAACTTATCAATTCTTTCCTGAAGACCAGCATAATCCTCGCGCTGTTCTCTCAAAGATATTTTTTCTAACTTTTCTAATTCCTTAATTTCTCTTATTCTGAATTTTTCAATTTGTTGCTCTAATTTTATTTCCTGCAAGAATCTTTTTTGTCTCTCAGCTTGTTCTTTTCTTAAAATTGCCTGTTCTTTTCTTAAAAATAATTTAATATCTTTTGCTCTTGCTTTTTCTAATCTTTCCTCTTCTTTTACTAATTGTTGTTTAAGTCTAAATTGAAGTTTTTCTTCCTCTAATTTATTTTTTTCAATTTCCTCTTTTTCTTTTTTTTCTTTTTCAAATTCTTGAATTTTTACTCTCTTTTTTTCTTCAGATTTTAGTATCTTATAATTTTCAAATTGATTGTCGATTTTTTGAAAAAAACCTTGAATAGCTTGATCTATCAAAAAGAAATTTATATTTATTCTAAATTTGAATTTTTTTTTAATATTTTCTTGAAATCTTATAAAATTTAAAATTAAACCTGATTTTTTTTTTGATATAAGATTTTTTATTTTACTTTTTCTTATTACAATCTTTTTTTTAGATCTTTTTTTTGTATTTTTTTTTCTTTTTTTTAAAACCTTTTTTTTAAAAGGTCTTTTTTTATTCTTAAATTTAATTTTTTTTTTCTTTTTTTTCATCAAGAGTTTTAATGATTTATCAATTTTTTCTTAATAAATATAGTCTCTTGTATTTGGCACTGATGTTAATTTTTTTGTTAGTTGAAATTGAAATACAACTTGATCTCCCCATTTAAATGCCATTTCACAACCTGCAAGATAGAATTCCCACATTCTATAAAACTTTTCATCAAACATTGTTAATACTTCATCTTTTTTTCCTAGAAATCTTTCTTTCCAATTTCTTAAAGTATGAGCATAATGCATTCTTAATACCTCCATGTCAGAAATTATTAATCCAGAATTTTCTATTGGTCTTGCAACTTCGCTTAAACTTGGAGTATATCCTCCAGGAAATATATATTTAGTTATCCAAGGATGAGGATCTCTAGGTGTATTTACCGATCCAATAGTATGAATTAAAGCCACTCCATCATCTGAAAGTAAATCAGAAACTTTATTAAAATATTTTCCATAAAATTTCCTACCCACATGCTCAAACATTCCTACGCTTACCACTCTATCAAACTTTTCATTTAATTCCCTGTAGTCCATTAATTTAAAATTAACTTGATTCTCCAAATTTAATTCCTTTACCTTATTTTGGCTGTATTTTAATTGATTTTCCGAAAGAGTTATTCCAGTAACTTCACATTGAGATTGTTTAGCTATTTCTATTGCTAAGGTTCCCCATCCAGAACCAATATCTAAAACTTTTTGATTATTTTTAAGATTAAGTTTTTTTATAATATGATTCATTTTATTTTGCTGAGCATCTTCAAGTGTATCGTTATCATTTTTGAAATATGCACATGAATATTGTCTATTCTCATCCAAAAATAGATCATAAAGTTTCTCAGATATATCATAGTGATGAGCAACATTGCTTTTTGATTTTTTAATTAGATTAAAATTTGTCAAATATCTATAAGTCCCAAAAACTTTTTTTATTATTGTTGCGTAAATGTTTGTATCTCCTCTTCCAACATTCTTCATAGCAATTTCTAAAAATTCTGTTAAAGAACCATTTTCAATTACCAGCGAGCCGTCAGTATAAGCCTGTCCTAAATAAAGATCAGGAAGTAAAAGTAATTTATAATGTAAACTTTTATCCAGAATTTTTAATTTTATAGGAATATCTTTTTCTGGTTTCCCAATAATATACTCATTTGAATTAGCATCTACTAAAATAAATCCATCAACCTTAATAAGATTTTCACAAAATTTTTTTAAACTTGTATTCATATTTTAATATTCAATATTAAAATCTAATTTTTTTAAATCTTCAAATAGTTTTTTTTTGTCATTTTCAGTTAATAAAGCCAAAGGAGGCAGCAAGTTTCTAAAAGAATGATTTTTTTCACCAAAAAAAGTATGAAGGCCAGAAATTAAATTATATTGTTCAAAAACTCCTCTAATCTTACAAAGTTTTTCATTTTGGGTTTGATCAATTTTATTCATATGGTCATCAAATACTTTTCTTGCAAGAGACATTGTGGCATTACATGTTGCTGTAATAATTCCAGTTGAACCAAGTTTTAAACCTTCGAGAAGTTTACTTTCAGAGCCTGGCAAAACAGAAAAGTTTTTTATTTTGATATCCTTAAATAAATTATAGGAACTATCTTTCACACCTATTATTTGATTTGGAAATTTATTTACTAACTCAATTACACAATTTTTGCTAAATTTATATCCACATAACTTTTCAAAATTATATAATATTATTTTTGCATCTGGCACAGATTTAACTAAATTAGAATAAAAATTAATTACATCTTTATCACCAAATTTATAATATGCTGGTGGCATTATTAAGAAAGTATCAAAACCAAGTTTTAATGAAATTTTAATTAAATTTATATTTTCAACTAAAGAGTTTAATCCAGTTCCTATTATAAAATTATCTTTAAATTTATTTTTACTGATCTCATTTATTAGATCAATTTTTTCACTAATTGATATAAGTTGAGCTTGCCCTGTGCTGCCAAAAAAAACAACTCCATGGCATCCATTTTGAATTAGGTGTTCAGCATGCTTTATTGTTTTTTCGACATTTAATGATAAATTATCATTAATAATAGATAAAGTTGCAGCATATATTCCTTTTATTTGTTTCATAAGTCTAATTTTTTTTGAAAAAATATTATACATATTAAATAATTTAAATGAAAAAAATAAAATCTTTAATTATTGGTTCTGGTGTAATTGGGGCTTATCTATCTAAATTGCTAATTCAAAAAAAGCATAGTGTTACTGTTACATCAAGATTTTTAAAAAAAAACTATAATAACTATAAAAGTTTAAGGATTTCAAAAAAGGTAAAATTTAAAAAATTAAATATTTTAAAAAAAAATGAAATTGAAAAAATTATTAAAGATATTAATCCTGAGAATATTTTTTATTTAGCTGGCCAAAGCTCAATTCCAAAAAGTTTTACATTACCTAAGGAAACTAAGGATTCAAATTTTTCAGGCGCTAAAAATTTCCTTGAAATTATAAATAAAGAAAAAATAAATACTAAATTTTTTAAAGCTAATTCTGGATATATATTTAAACCGATAAATGGAATTATTAATTTAAATTGCTCATTAATTAAACCATCTAATCCCTATGTAAAAGCACAACAATCTGCTTATAAATTGATAAAAAAATTTAGAAGAAAAAAAATAAATTGTTACAACTTAATATTTATGCAAATTGAATCACCTTTGAGAGATAAAAATTTTCTTATTAAAAAAGTATGTTTGCATGCTAAACAAAAAAAGAAAGTTATAGTTGGCAACATTAATACCCTAAGAGATTATTCATGGATTGAAGATATAGTGAAAGGAGTTTATTATTCTACATTAATTAAACCATGTGATATTATTCTCTCATCTGGAAAAAAATTATCTGGAAGAGATATTTTAAAATATGCTTATAAATTAAATAAATTAAATTACAAAAATTATTACTCTATCAATAAAAAGTTTATAAGAAAAAAAGAAAATAAAGTGGTAATTGGTTCAAATTCCTCTACAGTTAAAAAGTTCAAAAAGTTTAATTGGAAACCAAGAATTTATAAACAAAAACTTATTAAAAAAATATACAATTCCATATGAAAGTATTGGTAATACAAAATAGAATGGGTATAGGAGATATGGTTATCTTTCTTCCCTTCATTGAAGCAATTTCAAAAAAACTTAAAACACCAGTAAGTATTTTGGTTAAAGAAAGTTCAAAATCAAGAGAATTTTTAAATGATAATAAAAATATAAGTGAAATAATAGATCTTGAGAGAGATAATAAAAATAAAGGAAAGCACGATGGATTTTTTGGATCTTTGAAACTTATTGAAGAACTAAAAAACTACAAATTTGATAAAGCATTTATTTTTAATTCATCTTTAAGATTTTTTGTAATATGTAAACTAGCAAGAATTAAAAAAGTTTATCAATATCCTTTATTTGAAAAAAAAAACCAACATATTATTAAAGCTGCTCAAGAGTTTTTAAATAAAAAAATAAAGCTTGATGTAGAAAGTAAACCTGAAATAAATTTAGATATAAATAAAATAAATGAAGCAAAACAGAAATACAATTTTTCTAGTTCAAAAATTAATATTTTGCTAGGTATCGGTGGATCGGGAAAAACTAAGAGAATTCCTGCTGAAACATTTATTAAATTCATTGATCATTGCAATAATTTCAAAGATTGCAGGTTTTTCTTAGCCACTGGAAATCATGAAGAGGAATTAGAAATTTTAAATAAAATATTGGGATCTGCAAACGGAGGAAAATGTGAAAAACTTAATCATCTTAAAATTAATGAGACATTACCAATTATTAAAAACTGTAATATAGCTATTTGTAATGACTCAAGTTTTAGCCACTTATCTGCAGCATTAAATATTCCTACGATTGTTTTAATGGCTGATACACCTTTGCTTTATGGGAACTATAGTCCAATGATGTATCCAATAATACCAGATGGTGAAGAAACAGTTAAACATGATACTCTCGGAAAAGATAAAATAAATCCTGAAAAAATATTCAAAAAATTTAAGGAAATATTATTTTAAGAAATTTCTTTTAATACAACTTCTTTCGCTTCATTCACTATTGATGCTAATCTAGTTAGTTCTGGACTAATATCAGGATGAATTTTTTTCATAATTTTTTTATAAGAGTCTAAAACTTCCTTCTTACTATATTTTTTACTAGGGTTTAGATTTAAAATTTTATAAGCCTCTTCCAAAGATATACTTTGAGTATTTGGATTATTTGCGAATTGATTAAAATTAAACCTACCCATTCCTTTTAAAATTCTAAGCAAATTCCACACTCTAAAAATTTGTAACAGTGTCAATCCAGCTTTGGTTTTTATTAACGGTAAAATCATCAACATAAATGGTAAAGAAAATATGTATCTTCCAGCAAAAATCATTATCATTGCTATTACAACTGAAGCAATTATTGTTGAATTCCTGATAACCTTAGATATTTTTTTACTTGATGTTTTTACAAACCAATTAAGAATTAGATAAATTATTATAAAAATAATTAGTGTTAAGAAAAAAATATTCATGTATTAAATAATCTTAAATGAAAATACCACAACTTAAAAAAAAACTAGAGATAAAATCTTGTCACAATACAAGCTGGGAAGATAATTATAGCTGGATACACCAAAAAAACATATTAGAGGTTTTAAAGGATAGCTCTAAATTATTGCCCGAAGTAAGAAAATACTTGGAGGATGAAAATGCATATACAGAATATAATCTGAAAAATACAAAAGAAATTCAAAAACTATTATTTGATGAAATTAAAGGTAGAATAAAATTAGATGATGAAAGTTTGCCGTTTAAAGATATCAAATATGAATATTGGACCAAAACTACTACTGAAGGTAATTATTCAATTAAACTAAGAAAAAGAATTGGATCATCTGATGTAGAAGAAATTTGGAATGGTGATGAGGAGAAAAAAAAGTTAAATACTAAATATTTTGGTATAGGGGATTTAGAAGTAAGTTTTGATGATAAATTATTAGGTTATTCATTAGATTTAAAAGGTTCAGAATATTACTCTATTTACATCAGACAGATTTCTTCTAATAAAATTATCACAGAAAAAATCGAAGAGACCAGTGGTGCTATTACATTTAGCTTGGATAACAAATATATTTTTTATTCTAAATTAGATAAATTCCATAGGCCGAGAAAAATTTATAGACATAAAATTGGAGACTCGGTTAAAAATGATGAGCTAATTTTTGAGGAAAAAAGTGATGCATTTACTGTTGCAATAGGTTTGAGCGCAGATGAAAAATATTATTTTATATCTTCATCAGATCACAATACCTCAGAACAATATTACTTTAGAATAGATGAGGAAAAACCACATCCAAAATTGATTAAACAAAGAGAAAAGGGAGTGCTTTATTCAGTTAATTCATGGGAAGGCTTTTTTTATAATCATACAAATAAAGATGCTGAAGATTTCAAAATTGAGAGATGTAATGATTTAGTTAATCAGGAATGGGAAGTTTTTGTTCCTGCTAAAAAAGAAGTTCTTATCGGAGGATTAATATTTTTAGATGATTGGATTTTAAGATCTGAAATTTCTAATGCATTAGGCAAATTATATGTAAAAAATAAAAAAACTGGTATGGAAGAGGAAATAAATTTTACAGACGAAAAGGTTATTATTCCAAGTGTTTCTTTAATACAAAAAGATAAAAATACTGACTTAGTTCATTTATCTTATTCATCACCAAAAACACCTGGAAGAACATATTTGTATAATCTTAAATCAAAAGAAAAAAAATTGGTCAAGGAACAAGAAATTCCATCTGGACATAACCCAAATGATTACATTGTTGAGAGACTAGAATGCTATTCTCATGATGGAAAATTAATTCCAATTACTGTCACAAGACATAAAAATACAAAAATAGATGGTACTGCGAACCTACTATTATACGGTTATGGATCTTATGGTAGTTCAATGTGGCCAGGTTTTTCGTCTACAAGATTTAGTTTAATTAATAGAAATATAATATGGGCAACAGCTCACATTAGAGGTGGCATGGAGAAAGGAATGAAGTGGTGGAAAGAAGGAAAACTTTTAAACAAAAAAAATACTTTTGAGGATTACATTTCTGTAGCTAAATATTTAATTAATCAAAAATATACATCTGACGGAAAGATAATTGGTATGGGGGGTTCAGCAGGTGGGTTATTAATGGGTGCTGTAGTTAACCAAGAGCCAAATCTATTTTTAGGAATGATTATGGCAGTCCCTTTCGTTGACTCTCTCACAACAAATTTAGATCACTCTTTACCATTAACTGTTGGAGAATTTGACGAATTCGGAAATGCAAAAGATAATAAAGAACATTTTGATTATATTTATTCCTATGCACCATATAACAATATTAAAAAAATGGACTATCCACATATTTTGATAACTACTAGTTTAAGTGACAATAGAGTTTTATTTGATGAGCCTGCAAAATTTACAGCTAAACTTCGTGATTTTAAAACTGACAATAATCTTTTACTTTTAAAAACAGAAATGAACGCTGGACATGGTGGAAAATCTGGAAGAGATGGTGCTATTGAAGAAGTTGCATTTGATTATGCATTTGCGTTAAAAATATCAAATAAAATATAAATTTTTGCACTTGAAAATCTAAAATTGATTACTAAATAATTATGGTAAGTCGCCTAATGGGGCTTGCATAAATTAACTTGCTTAAAAAGGAGGAAATATGACAAGTAAGGATCTATCTATTTTCAACTCATTAAGACCTTTTTCAATTGGTTTTGACGACATGTTTGACCAGTTTGAAAATATGCTGGGTAATGGAGGTTTGACAATGCAATCAAATTATCCACCATATAACATTAGAAAAACAGGTAAAGATAACTATGCAATAGAAGTTGCTCTTGCTGGTTTTAGTAAAGATGATGTTGAAGTCGAGTTTGAAGATAATTTATTAACTGTAAGAACAAAACAAGTTAGTAAATCTGAAAACAAAAACGAAGATGGTGAAGTAATACATAGAGGTATTTCACAAAGACAATTTGCTCGATCGTTTACAATTGCAGATGATGTGAAAGTAAATGGAGCAGAGTTAAAAGATGGTCTTTTAACTATAGCTTGTGAAAGAATTTTGCCAGATCATAAGAAAAAAAGACTTATAAACATAAAATAAGTCTAACCCTTGCTTGTGGGGGTTGCCCCACAAGTTTTAACTTAAATACATCCACTTGAAGTAAAACCAACAATAATTCCATTTGAGTTTACTTCAAATTTTCTTTCGCAGGGTATTCCATATTTTTTAGTTTTATAAACTAAAATTTCATTACCAAGCTCATTAATAAAATCTTCATTAGGTGCGCCTAACTCCATTTTTAATTCGTTAATCTGTTGACCAACAAATAATCCAAATCTTTCATTTTCTTTTGCAGCAACCTCGTCAGATTTTTTTTTTATAGTTTGGCATCCACTAACAAAAAATATGATTGTTAACAAAATAATTAAATTTTTAATTTTCATGATTTGATCTTAACAATGAATTGTGTCAGAAAAATTAACCTTATGGTTGTAAATATTAATAGTTTAGTAACAAAATTGTTATATTTTACCAACTTCATTAAGATTTTTTTTATCGAATCATCTAGTGTGCTTAAAAACGGAGGTCTAATGTTAGATAACTACTTTAATTATAAAAAACATAAGACAGATTTTAAAACAGAAGTCATTGCAGGAGTTTCAACTTTTTTGACAATGGCCTACATTATGTTTTTAAACCCTGTCATACTTGCCGACGGTGGTTTTGATTTTGGCGGTGTTTTTACAGCAACAGCTATAGCTACAGCTTTAGCATGTTTTATTGCTGCATTTTACGCTAAAACGTGGCCTGTTGGACTTGCTCCTGGGATGGGAATTAATGCTTTCATCGCTTATGGAGTTTGTTTGGGAATGGAATATACTCCTGCAGAAGCACTAGGTGCTGTCTTTGTTGCAGGTGTAGTTTTCTTAATAATTTCTCTAACTCCAGTAAGAGCATGGTTAATTAACTCAATACCAAAAAGTTTAAAACTAGGAATAGGAGCTGGTATAGGACTTTTCTTAGCTATTATAGGATTTGAACTTATGGGTCTTACTGCTGATAATCCAGTAACACTTGTGCAGCTTGGAGATGTTTCTAATCCTTTATTGTTGTTGGGTGCAGCTGCTTTTGTTTCAATGATAGTAATGGAAAAAATGAATATTAAAGGAAATATTATTATTGGAATTTTAGTATTTAGTATAATCGCTTGGTTAACTGGATATGGTAAATTTAATGGTATAGTTTCATCACCACCACCAATGACACATTTGTTAGCTTTTGATTTGGGTGCAGCATTAAGTGCATCAATGGTGACTGTGGTATTTACTTTATTCTTTATTGACTTTTTTGATACAGCTGGAACTTTAACTAGTGTCGCAAACGTTGCAGGAAAAGTTGGTAAAGATGGTAAAATTCAAGATATTGAAAAAGCAATGTTGTCAGATAGTGTTTCAACAGTTGCGGGTTCAATGCTTGGAACGTCTACAGTAACAACTTATGTTGAAAGTGCTGCCGGAGTAAAAGCAGGTGGAAGAACTGGAATGACATCATTGGTCATTGGTTTATTATTTCTGTGCTGTTTATTTTTAAGTCCTTTGGCAACATCACTTCCTAAAGAAGTTGATGCTGCAGCTTTGATATATATCGCTACTTTATTTGTTAGAAATATTTCTGATATAGAGTGGGATGATATTGCAGAAGCAGGGCCTGCAGTAATTGCTATGATTGCTATGCCGTTTACATATTCAATATCTAATGGAATAGCTTTGGCATTTGTTTCATATGCAGCAATTAAAATCTTTACTGGAAAATTTGCAGATACAAGTCCAGCAATATGGGTTGTAGCAATTCTGAGTGTTATTAGTTTTGCTGTAGCTTAAAAATTTATTAAAAAAGGGGGCTAATTATTTATTTAGCTCCCTTTTTTTGTTTAGAAATTATTTCTTCTATATTTAATTCTTCATAATGCTCTGTTGGCTGAATAATCCATGGGTCATTTTCTAGCATTACAGGACAAAAGTCAGGTGTGAAGGATGAAGATTTTTTCTTCCACAAACATGCAGTTTTAATTTCTTTTATGTAGTTTTTTACTGGTTTATATTGTTTCAACCATTCTATACTTTTGTTTAAAGTCAGGCCTGTATCTGAAAGATCATCCACTAACAACACTCTCTCATAATCAACATTTTTTGCTATTGAACTTATGTCTCTTGCAAATATTAGTTCGCCCTGTTTATTTTCAATTCCACTACCAGAATAACTTTGAATTACTATATATGCAGTCGGTAACTTTAAAATCCTTGATAAAATATCAATTATAGGAGCTGCTCCTCTCATAATTCCAACTAAAACTGTTGGTTTATATTTCTGATTTATTACCAAAGCTAATTTTTCAACTGTATCAAGATATTCATCAAATTTTATAATTAACTTTTCAGCCATGAAATTTGGTATCATAAACTAAAAAATATAAAAAGGAGAATTTATGAAAGGTTATTGGGTATGTATTTACGAAAAGATTGATAATAATGAAAAACTCAAAGAGTATGCTTCTAAAGCAAAGCCTGCGGTTGAAAATTTTTCAGGAAAATTCTTGGTCAGAGGAGGAAAAAATAGAACTAATGACGGAATAAATTCGCCAAGGATAGTCGTTGTTGAATTTCCTAATTATAATACTGCTTTGAATTGTTATGACTCTAAAGAGTATCAAGAAGCTCATAAAATCCTAGATGGACATGTAATAAGACATCATCAGTTAGTTGAGGGTGGTTAATATTGTATAGGCTCATCATCAATTGATCTCCATAAATACCATGTTGCAACTGAACAATAAGGGCTAAATTTCATCTTTAAAAAACTTACAAATTTTTTTGGAGGTAAATATTTTTTTTTATAATTATTAGAAATTGCTCTAAGTAAACCTATATCTTGAATAGGCCAAATATTTTGACGATTTAATGTAAACAACAAAATCATTTCAGCTGACCATCTTCCAATTTGTCTTAAATTTGATAAATATACTATGGCCTCTTCATCATCCATATTTTTTAAGAGTTTTGGATTAAATGATTTATTTAAAAATTTAATTGATAATTCTTTTATTCCTTTCGTTTTTTGTCTGCTCAAACCACAATTTTTTAATTTTTGAAAACTTATTTTTTTTACTACACTCGGATTTATTTTTCCATTACATAATTTATTAAATTTTTTAAACACTGAATTAGCTGCAGCAACACTAATTTGTTGTCCTATAATACTTTTACATAATGAATAAAAAATATCTTTTCTAGATGTAAGAGTTTTATCTTTATATTTATAAATTAACTTTTTCATTACTTTATCTTTTTTTGATAAATATTTTATTGCCGAATTCCAATAAATAGGAGGTTTACTCATTTCTAGGTATAGAAAATTGTTTTTTAAGATAAATTTCTCTTCTAAAAATGATTATAGACGAAATAATTACTAAAGCAGCACCAAATAATGTTTTTAATGATGGAACTTCACCCCAAATAAAATATCCAAACCCAATTGCAAAGACTAGAGCTAAATATTTCAAGGGAGATACTAATGATACCTCAGCTAATTTATAGGATTGACCTAACCACAAATTTGCAAAGCCCCCAAATACACCAATTAAAATTAATAAAGTTAAGTCGCTAAAATTTGGCATAACCCAACCATAAGGTAATGTGAATAAGCTAGCTAATGTGATTGTAATTGAAAAATACAAAGATATTAACCAAACAGGCTCTGTAGTTGAAAGTTGTCTTATTGCTATTGCAACGTATGATAATCCTAAACAAAAAATTATTGGATATATAAAATAAATATTGAAAGAGGAAAACCCTGGTTCAGTTATTATTAATATTCCTACAAAACCAATAATTACAGCTAACCATCTAAACACACCAACTTTCTCACTTAATAAAAAAATGGAGAAAATTGTTGTAAAGATTGGAGCTGCAAAAGAAATACTTACAACAGTAGCTAAAGGAAGACTCCTTAATGCAATAAATATAGCTATTAAAGCAATTAAACCTGATAAGCATCTTAAAAAATGTAATCCTGGTCTTTTAGTATAATAAAAATTTTTTATATTTTCTTTGGGCATAATAATGAAGTACAAAATAACTCCAAAAAAACCTCTAAAAAATAAAACTTGACCAAGAGGATACGCCTCAGACCATTTAACTATTATATCCATCAAAGAAAATGCACAAACAGATATAAACATGTACAAAAAGCCTAATTGATTTTTGGAGAGCATAATAATAACTTTAAATTATATAAAACAATAATCAATGGAAATTGCAATAATAGCTTGTGGATGTTTCTGGGGACCAGAAATAAAATTTAGCAAACTCGAAGGAGTGCTTAAAACAGAGGTTGGTTATTGTGGTGGGAATAATGAAAAAACATCATACGAGGAAGTTTGTTCAGGTACAACAAATCATGCAGAAGTTGTCAGAATTGAATTTGATCCAAAGATGATAACATATGAAAATATATTAAACTTCTTTTTTGATATTCATGATCCAACAACTTTAAATGCACAAGGTCCAGATATTGGAACTCAATATAGGAGTGAGATTTTTTATATTAATGAAAAACAAAAGATTATTGCTGATAAAGTTTTAAGTGAAAAAAATGTAAAATTCTCTGGAAAAATTGTAACAAAAATATCGCCAGTTAAAAATTATTGTACTGCAGAAAATTATCATCAAAAATATCTAGAAAAAAGATTTTAATTATGTCAATAGTTTCAACTCATTGGACAGAAAAAAATCTAGACAAAATTAAGATTATTGATTGTTCTTGGCACATGCCAAATATTAATAGAAATGGGTATGAAGAATATTTAAAAAACCATATTGAAAATGCAGTTTTTTTTGATTTAGATAATAATTCAAATCAAAAAACTGACCTGCCTCATATGCTGACAGATAAAATAAATTGGGAAAAAATAATTTCAAACATGGGAATAAACAATAATGATAATATAGTCATATATGACAATTCAGATGTATTAAGTGCTTGCAGATGCTGGTATAATTTTATCTACTTTGGTCATAATCCAAAACTTGTGCATATTTTAGATGGTGGATTAAAAAAATGGGTTAAAGAAGGAAAAGTTACAACAAACAGACTACCTCAAAATAATTTGTCTAAATATATAGCAAAAGAAAATAAAGAATTAGTTAAAAATAAAATTCAAATTGATAGAAATATCAAAGATAAAAATTTTTTTGTGGTAGACGCTAGGAGTAGAAGTAGATTTGAAGGTAAAGAGAGTGAGCCAAGGAAAGGATTAAAAAGTGGATCGATACCTGACTCATTTTGTATTCCTTTCAATGAATTAATAAATGAAGATCACTCATTTAAAAATAAAAATGAAATTAAAGAGATATTTAAAAAAACATTAGGAGACAATATGTCTTTAAACGTTGTGTTTTCTTGTGGTTCTGGTGTAACAGCATCTGTTTTGGCGCT
>ENA-OSEY01001647-OSEY01001647.1-marine-metagenome-genome-assembly--contig:-NODE-1647-length-15138-cov-1.818405_pt1 | contig 15138 bp, 14 predicted proteins | sample MGYA00248465_ERZ534230 | MGnify/ENA primary metagenome ERZ534230 (study PRJEB26409, sample SAMN06344110) | marine metagenome | isolation source: Sea water from surface | place: Atlantic Ocean:Southern...
CATTTGATCTGCCCCTTATGCCCGGCCCCTTAAAAACCCCCGACGAATTGGACATTATACAGGCCATGCTGGATGCCGGACCGGTGGCACCGTCAGCGGAACTTGGCATCGACGCACTCACTTATGACGGCGCGGCGCTGCAATTTGTTGTGGTCGGCACAAATCTGGAAAATCCGCAAATCATGGCGATACCCGGCCCCAATGATGTGTTTGGTACGCCGCATATCAGCGCGCGCCACCCGTCTTCGTTTCTGATTGAAATGCCGGCCTGGTCGGTGCTTGACCAAACAATGATTGGCCGTATTGTGGAGGTCATTGTCAGAGACGGTGAACGGGCGGTTTTTCAAAAAATCCAAATCGGCGGCCACCATGTTTCGAGCAAATGAACAACAGGGAATAATCGAGGAGACTTTCCATGACCATCAAACCCGGCGACGCCATGCCTGACGCCCAGCTTATGTATATGACAGATGCGGGCCCGGCACCGATTTCAACAGGTGATCTTTTCGGCGGTAAAACCGTGGCCCTGTTTGCTCTGCCCGGCGCGTTCACGCCGACCTGCTCGAACCAGCACCTGCCCGGCTATGTCGACAAGGCCGAAGACCTGCGCGCCAAGGGCGTGGATACCATTGTCTGTCTGGCCGTAAATGATGCGTTTGTCATGGGGGCTTGGGGCCAGCAACAAGGTGCCAATGGCAAGGTTATGATGGTGGCTGACGGCAATGCCGAACTGACCAAAAAATTGGGGCTTGAAATGGACGGTTCGGGCTTCGGCATGGGCACGCGCTCTTTGCGCTATTCGATGATTGTGCGCGACGGCGTGGTTGAAACGCTCAATGTCGAGCAAAATCCGGGCAAGGCCGTGGATTCGGGCGTCGAAAATCTTTTATCCCAACTAGGTTAATTGGTACAGAAAGGCTCCATGCCGCGGCGCGCCAGCGCATCGGCATGTTCGTTGCCCGCATTTCCGGCATGGCCTTTTACCCAAACCCATTCGACTGTGTGGCGGGCGCAGGCCGCGTCCAGCGCCTTCCACAATTCGATGTTTTTGACCGGTTTGCCGGCGGCTGTTTTCCAGCCGCGCCGCTTCCAATTATTGATCCAGCTTGTAATGCCGTCCTTGACGTAAACGCTGTCAGTAACCAGCCGAATTTCGGCTCCGTCCGGCACCGCGCCCAATGCTTCAATGGCGGCCATCAACTCCATTTGATTATTGGTTGTGGATGGCGCTCCTCCGGACAAATCACGCGCACCATCCGGCCCGTTAATCAGAACACCCCACCCGCCGGGGCCAGGGTTTCCGGAGCACGCACCGTCGGTAAAAATTTCATATTTCATGGAAGCCTCACAGTGTCAGTCCGTAATCTGCCGGCCGCGTTGCCCTGCGGTGAAAGCGCAGTCGGCGCAAAAAATCATTGGGGTTTTTTGGTTCAACCTGCGCGCCGTCGACCTGATTGAGCCAGTCAAAAAGCCGGGTCGTCAAAAACCGCATGGCCGCACCGGCACCCAATATCGGCACGGCGTCTATTTCTTCCGGAGCCAATGGCCGCAGATTTTGATAGCCAGACAGAAGTGCGCGGGCCTTGGTGACATTGAAGGTGGCGTCGGCCTCAAAGCACCACGCATTGAGCGCAATGGCGAGGTCATAGGCGTAAAAATCATTGCAGGCAAAATAAAAATCGATCAGACCCGACATAACGCCTTGCATGAAAAATACATTATCGGGAAACAAATCGGCATGAATAATTCCCGTCGGCAGATTGTCCGGCCAATTTTCCTTAAGGCGGGTCAGTTCGCGCTCCATCGCCCGGGTTAGGTCGGGGCTCACCTCATCGGCGCGCGAATGGCAGCGTTCAACCAGCGCGTGCCAATTGCCAAGCCCGTGATTGTTTGGCCGGGTCATTTCAAACCCGTCACCGGCGAGATGCATTTGTGCCATTGCCGCGCCCAGCGCACGGCAATGTTCGGGGCGCGGGGTTTTGACACTGCGGCCTTCCAGAAAACTGACCAGCGCCGCCGGCTTGTTTTTGATGGTGCTGATGAGCCCGCCATCTTTACGTGCCAGTGGCACCGGACATGACAGGCCTTGTGCCGACAGATGTAACATCAAACCAAGAAAAAACGGCAGGTCGGCGGCGGCGACGCCATTGGCTGAGCTTTCATAAATTGTAAGAATGTACTTTGCATCCATCGTTGTGAGCAGAAAATTCGAGTTCTGAACGCCTGCTGTGATGCCCTTGAACTCGTCGATTTGCGACAGCGGATATTGCGCTGCAAATTCTGCCAGCGTATCGCTGTCGATTTCGGTATAGACAGCCATTAATCGCCCCTAAGTTGGCGTGGTAGCTTGAAATGCACATTTTCCGGCCCGCCACCGGCCTCCCGAATGTCGAGTGAAAATTGGCCTTGCAATGCCGCAATGACTGCGGCGACCATTTCTTCTGGTGCCGATGCCCCGGCGGTCAGACCGATTTTCCCAGCACTTTTCACATGTGACCATATAATTTGTTCCGGCCCTTCGACGAGGTCGGCAAAACGCGCCCCCGCGCGGCGCGCAACATCAACCAAACGTTGCGAGTTTGACGAATTGGCCGCTCCAATCACCAACATGCAGCCGACTTGCGGCGCGATTTCTTTTACGGCGGCCTGCCGGTTTGTTGTCGCATAGCAAATGTCTTCTTTGTGCGGCGCGGCAATATCTGTGAAGCGGTCACGCAAGACAGCGATGATCTCGGCAGTATCGTCCACTGACAGGGTTGTTTGGGTCACAAAGGCAAGGGGCTTCTGCGGGGGCGGGATAAAAGTTTCGGCGTCTGCCACCGTTTCGATAAGGCTTATCGCATCAATGGGCACCTGTCCCATTGTGCCTATAACTTCCGGATGACCGGCATGGCCGATGAGTAAAATATGGCGCCCGGTCTCAAAATGGCGGGCGGCTTCGATATGCACTTTGGAAACCAGCGGGCAGGTGGCATCAAGCCAATTAAGTCCACGGGCTTCGGCATCTGCGGGCACTGATTTCGGCACGCCATGTGCGGAAAATATGACCGGTACTCCGTCGGGCACCTCGTCAATTTCATCGACAAAAACCGCCCCTTTTTTTTCCAACGCCGAAACAACCTGACGGTTATGCACAATCTCGTGGCGCACATATACCGGCGCCCCGTGCAAGTCGAGTGCGCGCTCGACAATTTGGATCGCGCGATCAACGCCGGCGCAAAACCCGCGTGGATTTGCCAGAATGAGGGTTTTTGGCGGCTTAGCTGTTTCGGGCACTCGCTAGTCTCTTTCAAACGGGTCATGTCACTGCAATCAGGCTTGAGGTTGACCGCGTGTTTGGATAATGTCTGTTTCAAATTAGTTTATAAACAGTTGTTTCGACAACCCTGCGCGAAAAGTTTCAGAAATAATCATGTCAGTCAAACCGAAATGGATCCCGATCCTGTTTCTCATGCCCCTGCTCGCGGCCTGCGGCGGCAATTATGTCCCTGCAGAGCGGTGCCCCTATGGCGGGGTTTTGGCGACTGCAGAAAACCTGCCGACAACAGATGGAAAGGCGGCACTGCTTTATGGCGCGAAAGTGTCATGCGAAAGAGCGGATGAGGGGATCAAGGCGGAAATAACGGTTTTTGGTGACATGCTGTCGAGTGCCAAAAATATGAACCTCACCATTTTCGCAGCTCTTGTAGATAAAAATGACAATGTGGTGACCCGCACTCAGGAAGATTTCAAGGTCAAACAAGGGTTGTTTGAGGTCGACATGCCGATTTTGGTATTTGATCCCAGCGATACCGGTTCGACGGGGCAAGCCGAATTTTTTGTCGGCTTTGTTTTGACCGATGACGAATTAAACGCCAATCGCGCCGCGTGGCGGGAAAGTCTCAATATTGACTAATTAACAACTAAGTTTTTCCGCAGATTTGACAGCGAAAGACTCAGCGGTAAAATGTAACTATATTCCGCGCTACGGGAGACGCTGTCTTTTATAAGGCAGGGCCGAAGGAGCAACCGCCCTCGGAAACTCTCAGGCAAAATGGACCGTAGCCGGTTAACACTCTGGAAAGTAGAGAACGCCAGTTCTCTCACCGACGGGGTTAAGCTGTCTTTACGATAGCGAATTCTCTCAGGTCCAAGCGACAGAGGAGGGCGCGACACCATTTCGGTGAAATGGTGTCTGCTCAGGAGTCGCGACATGAGTGCTGATGCGCCAATTTCATCTACTTACCGGCCGCCACTGGCGCGCACGCCGCTGTTTGATTTGCATGTCGGCGCAGGCGCACGCATGGTTGGTTTTGCAGGCTATGAAATGCCGGTGCAATATGGGCACGGCGTTTTGTATGAGCATAATCACACGCGCGCTCAGGCCGGATTATTTGACGTGTCGCATATGGGTCAAGCGTTGCTGAGCCCGAACACAGGCGGTGCCGATGCCGCCTTGCTCATGGAAAAACTGGTGCCGGGCGGCATATCGACATTGGGCGAGGGGCGCATCCGCTACACATTGTTGACCCATGCCGATGGCGGCATTCGCGATGATTTGATGGTCACGCGGTTTGGCGAGACTGTGTGGCTGGTGGTCAATGCGGCGTGCAAAACAACCGACTTTGCCTATATTGCCGAGGCGCTGGACGGCTATGCAAGTATGGAAGTGCAAGGCCGCGCGCTCCTGGCCCTGCAAGGCCCGCAAGCCGCGCACGTTCTGGCCCGCCATATTGAAGGGGTTGACCGGCTGACATTCATGGAGGCGCGCTGGGTGGACTGGCGCGGATATGAACTTTTGGTGTCGCGCTGTGGTTATACGGGCGAAGACGGGTTCGAAATTTCATTGCCGCCGGAAATTGCTGAAGAATTTGCCGTCGCGCTTCTGGATGATGATGAGGTTGCGCTTATCGGTCTGGGCGCGCGGGACAGCCTGCGGCTCGAGGCGGGCCTGTGCCTATACGGACATGATATTGACCTGACAACTTCGCCGGCCGAGGCCAATTTGTTGTGGACGATCCCAAAGCGCCGGCGCGAATCGGCTGACTATCCCGGTGCCGATATTGTTTCAACGCATCTCGCATCGGGTGCGCCGCGGCTTCGTGTCGGTTTGCTACCTGATGGGCGCGCCCCGGCGCGCGAGGGCACCGATATTTGTGCGCCGGACGGAACTTCCATTGGCACGGTAACGAGCGGCGGGTTCAGCCCGACATTGGGGCGGCCTGTGGCGATGGGATATGTGGCTGCTGATTTTGCCGACCCCGATAAGCCGGTGCATTTGATGGTTCGCGGTCGCGCTCTGCCCGCACGGGTGAGCGAGATGCCGTTTGTGCCGCACAAATATGTGCGCGCCACAAAATAGCGGGAACGCATTTGAGGACATGGAAAAGATGATGAGGAAGAAAAAATGAGCGCAGTGAAATTTACCAAAGACCACGAATGGGTAAGCCTTGACGGAGATACCGCCACGGTCGGCATCACGGCTTACGCACAAGAACAGTTGGGCGATGTTGTTTTTGTCGAAATGCCGGAGGCCGGCAAAACCGTATCGCAGGGCGATGAAGCCGGTGTGGTGGAAAGCGTGAAGGCGGCCAGTGAGGTTTATGCACCCGTTTCGGGCGAAGTGGTCGAGGCCAATCCGGAGCTTGAGGACAATCCCGCCTTGGTCAATCAAGACCCGCTGGCGGGTGGCTGGTTTTTCCGGCTCCGCCTGAGCAATGCCGGTGAACTTGACGGGCTGATGGATGAAGCCGCTTACAAAGCTTATATTGAGGAGCTTGACTGATGCGTTATTTGCCTTTGAACGATGCCGATCGCGCGACAATGCTGGAACGCATTGGCGTCGAAAATATTGATGCCCTGTTTTGCGATGTGCCCGCCGAGGCGCGTCTCGACGGGCCCGTTGAATTGCCGATACACAAAAGCGAAATGCAGGTCGAGCGCGACATGCAGGCAATGGCCGGTCAAAATATGACGGCCGGCTCTGCGCCGTTTTTCTGCGGCGCGGGCGCTTATCGTCATCATGTGCCGGCGACGGTTGACCATATTATTCAAAGGTCGGAATTTTTGACCTCTTATACGCCCTATCAACCGGAAATCACGCAAGGCACATTGCAATATTTGTTCGAGTTTCAGAGCCAGGTTGCCGAACTGACCGGAATGGAAGTTGCCAATGCGTCCATGTATGACGGCTCAACCGCCGCCGGTGAAGCAGTGCTGATGGCCCACCGGGTGACGCGGCGCAATCATGCTGTGGTTTCGGGGCGCGTGCATCCGCAATATGTCGATGTCATTGCCAATTTGTCGGATATGGGGGGCTTTGGGTTAACCCATATTCCACCAACCGTTCAGGGCGCTGAAGACCTTTTGTCATCGGTCGATGAGAACACCTCATGCGTCGTTGTGCAAAACCCTGACTTTTTCGGTTCGGTGAACGATTATACCGAACTCGCCGAGGCGGTGCACGCACGTGGCGCCTTGCTGGTCGTCGTCGTCACGGAGGCAGTGTCGCTGGGTGTTTTGAAAACGCCCGGCACAATGGGTGCCGATATTGTCGTCGGCGAAGGCCAGTCGCTGGGCAATGGTTTGAATTTTGGCGGGCCTTATGTCGGCCTGTTTGCCGCGCGCGAAAAGTTTCTGCGCCAAATGCCCGGGCGTCTGTGCGGCGAAACTGTCGATGCCGATGGCAAGCGCGGCTTTGTTCTCACGCTGTCGACGCGCGAACAACATATTCGCCGCGACAAGGCGACATCGAATATTTGCACCAACTCGGGCTTGTGTTCGCTGGCCTTCTCTGCGCATTTATCGCTCCTGGGCGGCAACGGTTTGCAGCATTTGGCGTGGCTCAATCACGAGCAGGCGGTCGATCTTGCGGGCAGGCTCGGTTCTATTGACGGGGTAAAGCCGATCAATGACACGTTTTTCAACGAGTTCACCGTCGAATTGCCACAACCCGCCGATACGGTGGTCGAGGCCTTGGCCGCGCGCGGTGTGCTGGGGGGCGTGCCGGTGTCGCGGCTGATACCCGACGGAGGATTCGAAAATTATTTATTGGTGGCGGCAACCGAAACTTGCGCGCCTGAAGACATGGCCGCCTATGCCGCGGCACTTGAGGAGGTGTTGTCATGAGTGAGAAGACCACATTCACCGGCCATCGCGGTCTTGAACTGCGTGAGGACCTGATTTTCGAAATAGGCGCACACGACAGAAGCGGGGTCGATTTGGCGCCGTTGCGGGGTACACCTGACCGATTGGGGGGGATAATTCGCGAGGCGGTTGATCTGCCCGGTCTGGCAGAACCGGAAGCCATGCGCCATTATGTGCGGTTGAGCCAGAAAAATCATGCAATTGATATGGGGCTTTATCCGCTTGGTTCATGCACAATGAAACATAATCCGCGCCTCAATGAGAAAATGGCGCGACTGCCGGGCTTTGCCGATATTCACCCCTTGCAACCCGCTTCAACCGTGCAGGGTGCGTTGCGCCTGATGGACGAATTGGCGCATTGGCTGAAAACCCTTACCGGCATGCCGGAGGTGGCGCTATCGCCCAAGGCCGGCGCACATGGTGAATTATGCGGCATGATGGCGATTCGCGCCGCGATCGAGGCGCGCGGCGAGATCGAACGGCGCACGCGCGTGCTGGTGCCGGAATCGGCCCATGGCACAAATCCAGCGACGGCCGCTCTCTTGGGCTTCAGCGTTGATGGAATTCCCGCCGGCGATGACGGGCGTGTTGATCTGGAGGCATTTCGCGACAAGCTCGGCGATGACGTAGCCGCCATTATGCTGACCAATCCCAACACATGCGGGCTGTTTGAACGCGATATTATTGCCATTGCCGATGCGGTGCATGAGGCGGGTGGCTACTTCTATTGCGACGGCGCCAATTTCAACGCCATTGTCGGACGTGTGCGCCCGGGCGATTTGGGCATTGATGCCATGCACATTAATCTGCACAAAACATTTTCCACGCCGCATGGCGGCGGCGGCCCCGGCGCCGGGCCAACGGTTCTGTCCGAGCGGCTGGCCGCGTTTGCGCCCTTGCCACGTGTGGTTGCAGGAAAATCAGGGCTGGAACTGGTTGAACATGGAGATCAGACTGAAGGCAGACCGTTCGGACGCATGGTCGCTTTCCATGGTCAAATGGGGATGTTTGTGCGCGCGCTGGCCTATATGATGAGCCATGGAGCCGACGGGCTGCGTCAGGTAGCTGATGATGCCGTGCTGAATGCCAATTATATTCTGGCCGAATTGAGCGGCACTATGACTTCGCCTTATTCGGGGCCGTGCATGCACGAAGCCTTGTTCGACGACACGTTTTTGAAAGATACCGGCGTCGAAACCCTAGATTTTGCCAAGGCCATGATTGATGAAGGCTATCATCCAATGACCATGTATTTCCCGCTGGTGGTGCATGGTGCCATGCTGATTGAGCCGACCGAAACCGAGAGCAAGGCCTCACTGGATTTGTTCATCGCCACCTTGCGCGATCTGGTGGCCTCGGCAACAGCTGGTGATACCGAACGGTTCACAACCGCGCCGCAACTGGCACCAACCAAGCGGCTGGATGAAACCCGCGCCGCGCGCCAACCGGTTTTGCGCTATGGGTCAACGGAAAAAAAGCAGGTCCGTGCCGCTGAATAGGGCAGCGGCATGAACCCCGAATTGGAACGCTGTGCCGGATGGCCGCGCAAAAAAATCGCCGGCGTGGATGAAGCCGGTCGCGGCTGTTGGGCCGGACCGGTGGTCGCCGCGGCGGTTATTTTGCCTGCAAGTTATGATTGGGATGGCATCGATGACAGTAAAAAACTGAGTGCCGAACAACGTGCATGCTTAAGTGCGCGCATCCGGCAGGATGCGGCTACAGGTCTCGGCATTGCAACGGCGGCAGAAATCGATGCTTCGAATATTCTGGTCGCCAGTCTGCGCGCTATGGTGCGCGCCGTGGCAAAGCTGACCCATGCACCCGACCATATTCTGGTCGACGGCAATCGCCTGCCCGACTGGGCACATGCGGCCGAGGCGGTGATTGGCGGCGATGCCCGTGCGCCCTCAATTGCGGCGGCATCCATAATCGCCAAGCACGCACGCGACGAGATGATGGTGTCGCTTGATGAGCAATATCCTGCCTATCACTGGGCGCAGAACAAAGGCTATGGCGTGCCCGCCCACCGTGAAGGGCTAGAAGCGCAAGGTGTGTCGCCCGAACATCGCCGCACATTTGCGCCCATTCGACGCCTGCTCGAACAGTCTTAGAAAAGGCTGTGGACAAGAATGTGGATAAAAAAGCCGCCTTTTAGGTTTTGCTTTTAATTAATATTTGACGCCGGACTATTGATGACTCATTGTCGCCAGAATGAGCTGTAACCCCTTGAGTCCCGACCAGATTCTTGAAGGCGATTGTCTGACGCATCTGCGCGCATTGCCTTCTGCCAGTGTCGATCTGGTTTTTGCCGACCCGCCTTATAATTTGCAATTGCGCGGTGAATTGCACCGGCCCGATCAATCCAAAGTCGATGCTGTTACCGATGCATGGGATCAGTTTGACAGCTTTGCCGCCTATGATTTGTTTACCCGCGCCTGGCTTGCCGAAGCAAAGCGTATATTAAAACCCACGGGCACATTATGGGTGATTGGCAGCTATCACAATATTTTCCGCGTTGGCACGGTATTGCAGGATCTTGGTTTTTGGGTGCTGAACGACATCATCTGGCGCAAATCCAATCCGATGCCGAATTTCAGGGGCACGCGCTTCACCAATGCCCATGAAACGCTGATTTGGGCGGCACGCGATGAAAATGCAACCGGCTACACCTTCAACTATCAAGCGATGAAAACGCTTAATGACGACGTGCAAATGCGTTCCGACTGGGTGCTGCCGATTTGCAGTGGCGGAGAGCGTTTGAAGGGCGAAGATTTTGCAAAACTGCACCCGACCCAAAAACCCGAAATGCTTTTGAACAGGGTGTTGCTGGCCTCAACCAATCCGGGTGATGTGGTGCTTGACCCGTTTTTCGGCACGGGAACAACAGGTGCCGTGGCAAGGAAACTGGGGCGTCATTTCATTGGTATTGAAAATGAGCCGGCCTATGTGCAGGCGGCAACAGCGCGCATCAGCAAAATCAAGCCGCTGGACGATGAAAGCCTTGAAGTGGTGCAAAGCGCGAAACAGCAAAAACGCATTCCGTTCGGGGCGCTGGTCGAAAGCGGTATGTTGAAGCCGGGTACACGGCTTTTCGGGCCGGCCCGCAAGGTGCAGGCGCGCGTGCGCGCTGATGGCAGCCTAAAATTGGGCACCGGAAAAGGGTCCGAACGCGCTGGACTGACCGGCTCCATTCACAAAATGGGTGCCGCCGCCCAAGGTGCGCCGAGCTGCAATGGCTGGACTTTCTGGCACGTCGCCGACGGCGACACGCTGGTGCCGATTGATGATTTGCGGCAAAAAATACGCCGCGATGATGCGTGATCAGTTCAGGCGAGCCGTTTCGGGCTTTCTTCCAAGACTTTCATTGCCACTTTGCGCATGACGCTGGGCAGTGCGCGGTCGGGAAAATCGCGCGGATTGACCCATTCATAACCGGCGGGTTTACGAAAACCTTTCGGCGCAGTCTGGGCGACCAGTTTCAAGTTCAAACGAAAATGTGTAAACACATGCGCCACTTCACCGGTTAATGGCGTCCAGCCATTGGGCAGAAGTTGCGGCAATTGCGTATCATTGCTTGCATCCCATCCTTGCGAGGGAAACATCAACATGCCGCCCAGCAATCCTTTATCGGGGCGCCGCGCCATCAGCACGTCTTTGTGTGCATTTTCCAGCCAAAAAACTGTACCAGTACGCTGCGGTTTGGGGGTTTTGGGCGCGCGTTGCGGCAGGGTTTCCTGAATGCCTTGCGCGCGCGCCTCGCAAGGCGCGTACCACGGGCAAATCGCACAATTGGGGCGCTTGGGTGTGCATATGGTTGCGCCCAAATCCATCATGGCTTGCGCGAAATCACCGGGGCGTGCATGCGGCACCATTGCGGCATTGGTGTTTTTGACCCGCGCCTTCAGCGCCGGCAGGGGCGTGGCATCGGCGTTCAGGCGCGCCAATACGCGCTCAATATTGCCATCGACCGGAGCGGCCGGCCGGTTGAAGGCAATGGCTGCAATGGCCGCCGCGGTATACGGGCCGATGCCGGGTAGGGCACGCAATTTTTCTTCCGTCGACGGAAATTCGCCATTGTGTTTGGCCACGACGATGCGGGCGCATTTCAGCAAATTGCGCGCGCGCGCGTAATAACCAAGCCCGGCCCATGCCGCCATGACGGTGTCGTTTTCGGCGGCGGCCAGATCGGTCAAAGTCGGCCAGATATCGATGAATTTTTGAAAATATGTGGTGACTGTCGCAACCGTTGTTTGCTGGAGCATGATTTCCGACAACCACACGTGATAGGGGTCCGGCTTTTTCCCGGGCAGTGCCCGCCAAGCCAGCACGCGGCGGTTTTTGTCGTACCAGCGCAATAATTTCGATGTCGGTGTTGCACTCACCCGTGATAAACTAATGCATAAACTACACGGAGCCAAACAGGTCGGATGCCAAAAGATAATCTCCGGTTTCGCAGGTCGGTGCCGCCGACCCAGCCCGCGCGGGGCTTTCAGGGGCGCCAAGTCGGAGTTTTGCTCGACCGCGTGCTGAGCCCGGCGCTCAAGCGGCGCGGGTTTGGGAAAATTGACCTGCTCAGTCACTGGTCGGCCATTGTCGGGCCGGAACTTGCCGCATTGAGCCAACCTGACAGAATTCGCCGTCGCGGGTCGGAAGGGGCGGTGCTGACAGTGCGTGTTGAGGGCGCGATGGCGCTGGAGGTGCAACATATGGCACCGCAGATTATCGAGCGCATCAACGGGCATTTTGGTGCAGGCACACTGGCGCGCCTGCATATTGTACAGGGGCCCTTGCCGCTGACCGCTAAATCGCGGAGTCAAGCACCCCTTGGCAAGGACGAGATTGAAGCCGCGCGCGCCTCGCTGGGTGGGCTGAAGCCCGGCCGCCTGCAATCGGCGTTGGCGCGACTGGGCGCGCAGATTGCGCGGCAGCGGAACTCCTGACCAGAATTTTGGGGGCAAGTTTTCCACAGGCATTCGCCGTCCCTGCGGCTTGAAAAGGCTTGTTGCCCGCCTGCTCCTATATACTGTGCACAACGACACGATTCGGAAGTTGACCGTGCCAAAGAGAAAACAAATTGTCATTGCGATACTCGCGGTTCTCACCGTTATTGCCGGAGCCATATTCTATCTCAATATGGCCGAAAACCCCGATGGTGGCCTAGCCGATGGCGAGGCGGACACCGGTGAAGCGGTCGCATGGGTAGCGGCACCGTCCGACGGCGATCCGCTTGCCACGCCCAACCCTCTGGGCGAGTTGTCATTAGGTGACCCGGCCGCGCCGATTACCATTGTTGAATATTCTTCGCTGACCTGTCCGCATTGCGCCGCGTTTCACACCGAAACACTGCCCGCTTTGAAAGAAAAATATGTCGATACGGGCCAAGTGCTCATCAAATTCCGCCCGTTCCCGCTCGACCCTTATGCCATGGCGGGTGCTATGCTGGCGCAATGCGTGTCGCCGGTTGCGCGGGTGGCGTTCATCGATATTCTGTTCAAGCGCCAAGGCATGTGGATTGCCTCGCAAGACCCATCCGCCGAATTGCAGAAAATTGCCAAACAAGCCGGCCTGTCGGAGGACGATTATATTGTTTGCCTGAAGGACGAAAGCGTGCTGGCGGCCATTCGCGGCATGCAGACCGCGGCGGCTGAAAAGCTCGATGTGCGCTCGACGCCTACGTTTTTCGTCAATGGTGAGAAACTTGAGGGCAATCAACCGCTGGAAGTATTTGAGGAGATTTTCATCCCCCTGCTTCCGGACACGGATAATTAGAGAAGGCCGCCATGCAGTTCAAACGTCTACTTCTGTCAGGATTTAAGTCCTTCGTTGACCCGGTTGACCTGGATATTTTGCCGGGCGTCACCGGCGTTGTCGGCCCCAACGGGTGCGGCAAATCCAATTTGCTAGAAGCACTGCGCTGGGTGATGGGCGAAACATCGTATAAGTCAATGCGCGGGTCGGGCATGGAGGACGTTATTTTTGCTGGTACCAATTCGCGTCCGGCGCGCAATCACGCCGGAGTTGTGCTGTTTCTGGAAAATGCGGAACGCAACGCGCCGGCAGAATATAATGATACGGAAGAACTGGAAATAGTCCGGCGCATTGAGCGCGATGCGGGCTCGGCCTATCGCATTAACAGCCGTGATGTGCGCGCGCGCGATGTGCAATTGCTTTTCGCCGACGCTTCGACCGGCGCGCGTTCAACCTCTCTGGTGCGGCAGGGGCAAATTGGCGAACTGATTAACGCCAAGCCCGAAGCGCGGCGTATGATTTTGGAAGAAGCGGCCGGCATTTCGGGCTTGCATTCGCGCCGACATGAGGCCGAGTTGCGATTGCGCGCGGCGGAAAACAATCTGGACAAAGTGGACGATGCCCTACAAACGCTTGAAACCGAATTTCGGCATTTGAAACGTCAGGCCCGTCAGGCCAGCCGATATAAAAATATTTCCCGGCAAATTCGTGGCGTCGAAGCGACAGCGCTCCACATCCGCTGGCATCAGGCCTGCATGACGGTTGATGAAGCCGCCGCCCAGCTTGTTGCGGCACGAGCCCAGGTTGATACGGCCACCCAAGAGGCAACCTCGGCCAATGTCGCGCAGGCCGCCGCGCATGAGCGCCTGCCCGCCTTGCGCGAAAGTGAGGCCGAAGCGGCCGCAGCCTTGCGCCATGTATTGCTGGAACAGGAGGGGCTGGAGGCCGAGGCCCACCGCGCTCAGGAAATGGTTGCCAGGTTGGACACCCAGCTTACGACCATTGCCCAGGATATGGCGCGCGAAGAACATGTGCTTCAGGACGCCGCCCAGCAGGAAACAGCGCTGGCGGAGGAAGAGGCGGCCATTACCAATGCGGCAAGTGCCGATGAAGCCGACATGGAAGCTCAAGCCCGCGCTGATATGGATTCGGCCACGCAAGTGCTGGCGGAGGCCGAGACGCGATTGGAAACAGCCAACTGCGCGTTGGCTGATCAGGCGGCGCGGCGGCAGGCCTGCGAGATGCGGCTGAAAGAGACGGCTGTGCGTCAGGCCAAGCTGGAGGCGGATCAAGCCAAATCAGTTCTGGCGCGCAACGATATTGAAAACAATATGTATGCCGATATTGATTTGTCGGCGCGCCAAGTCGAACTGGAAGAATTGAAATCGGAGCACAAAAAGGCGCAGGCGGCATTTGAAGCCACCGGGATTGAGCTGTCCGAATGTGAGGCGCGGCGGCAGGCCAACACCGGACCGGCGGAAGAAGCGCGCGCGGAATTGAACCGATTGGTTGGCGAGGTCACGGCTTTATCGGCACTGTTTGCAGGGGGTGATGATGCGCGCTATCCGGCGCTGGTTGACAAGGTTGAGGTCGCCGCCGGATATGAAATGGCTTTGGGTGCGGCCATTGGTGACGATTTGGATGCCTCATCCGACACGCAAGCGCCATCGCATTGGCGCGATTTTGGCAGCGAGCGCGTGGGACAGGATTTGCCGCAAGGCGTTGAAGCGCTGGCGGCTCACGTAACGGGCTCGCCACTTTTGTTGCGGCGTTTGTCGCAGGTCGGGATTGTCGAGCGCACACGAGGGGTTGAGTTGCAGAAGCAATTGCTTCCCGGTCAGCGGCTGGTATCGTGCGAGGGCGACCTTTGGCGTTGGGACGGTTATGCCAGCGCTGCCGATGCACCAAGTGCGGCGGCCACGCGCCTTGCCCAGCGCAACCGTATGGATGAACTGGCGGCGGCGCGCGAAGCGGCCGAAGCAAAAGCGAACGAAACCGCGCGTGCGCTTGAAGAGATTGACACGCAATATGTCACGCTTAAAGAACGGTATGAGGCTGAACGCATTGACGCGCAAGATGCCCAGAACGCAGCTTCCGTCGGCCAGCAGCAATTGGCTCAGGCCGAGGCCGGTGCCGCTACCGATCAGGCGAAATTGCAGGCACTTGATACAAGCGAGGCGCGGATCCGGGCGGATATGGCTGAGTTGGAGGTAGCGTACAAGGCAACTGACGAAGCGTTAAAGGCTTTGGCAAATGAGGCGCGTG